>JADHEF010000388.1_pt1 | contig 48562 bp, 48 predicted proteins | sample 8952391 | NCBI WGS metagenome assembly JADHEF01 (sample SAMN16124439, study PRJNA663245) | bioreactor sludge metagenome | isolation source: sludge (nitrite) | place: India:Bengaluru | collected 2019-02-28 | reverse complement strand
GATCTTGGCGTGGCAGCCTATTCCGGAGACCAGGACCACATTTTCCAGCGGTAATCCCTCCCCGTCCAGCTCAGCCAGAACTGCTCTCATGGCGCCGAGGATGGAGAAGTTGCCGCAGCCGGGGCACCAGGTGTTTGCTGCACCGCTGGCCAGATCCTTGGGATTGATTGGCCCGGGATTCATATGCCTGCACCCCCCAGACGAAAGAGAAGGTCTTCCCGGGAAAACGGCCTTCCGTCGTACTTTAAGATCCTGTCATCTACCTTTATGCCGCAGCATCGAGCCATATCGGCCAGCTGGCCAGTGGAGTTGCACTCCACCGCCAGCAGCCTATCCACACCCTGCAGGGCCTCTAAGAGCCTCTTTTCCGGGAAGGGCCAGATGGCCAGCACCTGTACCGCCCGCAGGCCCAGCCTCTCCGCCGCCTCCACACACACCCCTTTATTGGAGCCCCAGAAGAGAAGAGCGGTCTTGCTTGATATCTGGCCATAGACCTTCACCGTCTCATACTCTTCCATCTCCCTGGCCAGGGACTCTCCCTTTCTCCGGCGCTTCTCGCTCATCTCCTCGGTAAGAGCCGGATCCTCGCTGGTTATGCCCTGTGGATCATGCATATAGCTGTCCGTCTTTATCGCCTGCCCCTTCTGAGGGGGAAAAGCCAGAGGCGAGAGGCCGCTTTCCGTCTGAAGATAGCGCTTGTATGTTCCATTTCCATCCCAGAGCATAAGGCTCTCCTCTTTTGCTTTGCCGGCCAGACCTCCATCGAAGCTATAGAGGCTCTCGCTCAGGGTCTTGTCGCTCAGAATTATAGCCGGGATCTGGTATTTCCAGGCCAGGTTCAGAGCCCTCCCCGCCCAGATGTAGGCCTCCTCTGCGTCTCCCGGTGCCACCACCAGCCGGGGGAACTCCCCCTGGCCGGCATGGAGGACAAAATGCAGATCCCCCTGAGCGGTGTATGTGGGAAGGCCGGTGGATGGGCCGGCCCTCTGGGCCATGACCAGCACCACCGGCAACTCGGCCATGCCCGCCAAACTCAGGCCCTCGGTCATAAGGCAGAAGCCGCCTCCCGAGGTTCCCACTGCTGATTTGACCCCGGCATAGGAAAAGCCCAAGGCCATGAGCATGACTGCGATCTCGCTCTCCGGATGGACCACCTTGAGGCCGAAGTCTTCCGCATAGCGGGCCATGAAGTCCAGAACGCTGGAGGATGGGGTCATGGGGTAGGCCACATAAGCGCCGAGGCCCGCCCGGATCAGACCCAGAGCGATTGCCTGGTTTCCGGTGAGAAGGGGCCGGGGCGGCAGGGAAGCTTCTGATGATCCGGTCCCTGATCCGGATCCTGACCCTGTGCTGATGAGATCCTCAATCTGGCAGAAGCCTTCCGTCTGCTCAAAACCCTGCCGGGCCACCAGGAGGTTCAGCTCCAGCTTCTTTTGCATATGCTTTCTCAGGGTCTCCTCCAGGACGGGCCAGCCTATGCCCACCGCCTTGCAGTATCCTCCCAGAATGCAGCTGTTCTTCATGATTGCCGGCGCGCCGGCCTCCTTGAGGATAGAGCTTACCGCCAGGCCGCATCCCCTCCCGGCCAGGCCCTCCAGGCGGACCTTATCGGCATCGTAAATGACAAAGGATCTCTCCTTCAGCCTGTGCTGATGCTTTTCGACCGTCTCCTGGTTCAGGGCGATCAGCACATCTACCGCATCGGTATGGGCTGCGACCTTACGGCGGCAGGCCCGGATCAAGGAGAAGTTATGGCCGCCCCGGATGAGCGAGGGGTAATCGTAGTACATGTAAATGCTGCAGCCCAGCCGGGATAAGAGGCGGGATGCGGTCAGGCCGGCCTCATTTATGCCGTCTCCGGCTATGCCCCCGATGAGTGTGGAAAAATCGTTCAATTATATCTCCCCCATGGATAATGTTATTATGAATTTGCCCTGCTGGCTATTTTATAGTGATACTTTTCTATATAGAAGCAAGTCTATATAAGAGCTTTGTAATCTATCTGGGAAAAGATGCATATGGGCCAGAGGGCTCGCACTTTCCGCTTAAGAGGAACAAGGTGAGATGAAGATGGCAGGCATAAGCTACTCCAAGAAGGTCATGGATCACTTTATGAACCCCAGGAATGTGGGGGAGATAGAAAGCCCGGACGGATACGGCAAGGTGGGCAATCCCGTCTGCGGAGATCTCATGGAGATATTCATCAAGGTAAAAGAGGAAAGGGTGGAAGACATCAAGTTTCGGACCTTCGGCTGCGCCTCGGCCATTGCCGTCTCCAGCATGGTCACGGAGATGGCCAAGGGAATGAGTCTGGAGGAGGCCATGAAGATCACCCGGGATGATGTGGCTGATGAGCTGGGAGGCCTGCCACCCCAGAAACTGCACTGCTCCAATCTGGGGGCGGATGCATTGCACGCCGCCATAGAGGACTACTGGGTCAAGACGGGCAAGATCAGGCCGGAGGATGCCAAGCACAAGCAGGGGCAGGAGGGGGAGGAAGGGGAGAGCTGCGGGACTTGACCTGTATTGAAAGACATTAGAGCCTTTTTCCCTAGCTATTTTTGATTTGCCGCCTTCTGCCTGGCTATCTTCGCCGCATAGGCCCCGGCCACAAAGCCGGCATCGATGTTGACCACTGTGAGGACGGAGCAGGACTGGAGCATGGAGCATAAAGCCGCCTGGCCGCCGCCTCCCAGGCCGTAGCCGGTGGAGACCGGCAGGCCGATCACCGGAGCCTCCACCAGTCCTGCCACCACGGCAGGCATATCGACTGATGCCAACAACACCCCTCTTAGTCCGCATGCTCTACAGCACTGCTTCATCCGCAATTCGGTGAGCTAATATGAAATGACTTCCAATCCAGGAATACGCATAAAATGGCTATCATTAGATACTATTGCAGCTCCATTGGTCATGGTGATAGCTGCGATCAGCTCATCAAAATCGTTTATCGATTCTCCACGAGCCCTGAGGCTGGCAGAGAGAGCCGCAAACCACTCATAGGCATCCTCGTTTATGGGAAGGACAACAAAGGCTCCCAGCAGCTTCTTGATCTTTAGTATGTATTCATCGGATTTCGTGGGCAGATATGCGCCTTTATACAGCTCAAGTGCATTGATTTGGGTGGTGCATATGGTTTCTCCAGCCTCTTCCATTTCTATGATTTTTCCGAGCGCCGCCTGCTTGCCGTGCAGGGCATCAATCAAGATGGTGGTATCAAGCACCATCATCAGAAATCAACTTCTCGCATTTTGGATTGGCGCATCTCTTTAGACGCGGCCTCAATTCGGTCTGCCAGAGCGTCATCCTGACCGATCTCTGCTAAGATCTGGGAAAGCTTTGGCTTGGATGGAAAATTCTGCATAATAACTTCTGAAAAGCTCTGATTCTCGCTCTTTCGGCTCTTGAGCCGGTTATATGCCTCTTCAGTTATAGTTATGGTCTTGGTGGACATAAGTAAACGTACATGCACGTACTTGTATTAATAGATACTGCGATAGAGAGATTTTCCAGGAGAAAAAGATTGCCAGCTCCGAGCTTACCGCTTTTCTTCGATTTTGCGATCGGCATATTCCGACCTTTGCCTGGCTATCTTCGCCGCATAGGCCCCGGCCACAAAGCCGGCATCTATGTTGACCACGGTCAGGACGGAGCAGGACTGGAGCATGGAATATAAGGCCGCCTCTCCGCCACCTCCCAGGCCGTAGCCGGTGGAGACAGGCAGGCCAATCACCGGCGCCTCCACCAGTCCGGCTACAACCGCTGGCAGCGTCCCCTCCCGGCCTGCGGCAACAACCAGGGCATCGGCTTCCGCCATTCGCTCCAGGCAGGGGAAGAGGCGGTGAATTCCAGCCACGCCCACATCGTACTCGTAAATGACAGAGCAGCCCATCTCCTCTGCCACCACCCGCGCCTCCTCTGCGGCGGGCATATCCGCCGTTCCGGCAGCCAAGATGCCCACCAGGCCTTTCTTTTCCGTGGCGGGAGCCGTCCTCATGACTACCGTCCTGGCCACGGCATTGTGCTCCAGGCTGCAGCCCTCAAGGTCGGCGGAGCGAAGAAGCTCAAGCTGCGCTGCCGAGATACGGGTGATGATCACACTGCCCGTCGCCCGGAGGTGGGCCAGGGAGATCTCCAGGAGGTCCTCTCTGTTCTTGCCCTCGGCCAGGATGGCCTCGGGAATGCCCACCCGCTCCGCCCGGCAGATGTCCAGCTTGGCCACCTGGCCCACCGGTAGATAGCTGTGGTTCTTGATCTGGTGGAGGGCCTCTTCCAGGTCTATCTCGCCGCGGGAGAAGCTCTCCAGAAGCGCTCTCAGCTTGTCTTGCACGTCCTTTAGAAGAACTGCGGAGCATAAAGGGTTTATCCCCTGAAAAGATAGCCAGAATCTCTATGCTGGTCAACCTAGATCTTCACATCCATTCCCGCTACTCCATGGCCGTCTCGGCGGACATGAACCTGCCCGAGATCGCCAGAGAGGCAGCCAGGAAGGGAGTGAAGATCGTGGCCACCGGCGACTGCCTTCACCCCCGGTGGCTGGAAAGCATAAAGGAGCTTCCTGAAGTCGAGGGGCTCTACCAGCTGGGAGAGACCCGCTTCGTCCTCAGCGTGGAGGTGGAGGACAGCAGACGGGTGCACCATCTCATCTTCCTGCCGGACACAAGCAAAGCGGAAGAGCTGGCGGAGAGCTTCGCCCCCCACTGCACCAGCCTCTCCTCAGACGGCAGGCCCAAGCTTCACCTGGGCGCTCCCGAGATAGCTGACCTGGCTTTGGAGGCTGGCGGCCTAGTTGGGCCTTCCCATGCCTTCACCCCCTGGACGGGGATGTATGCCTACTACGGCTCGCTTGCCGAGTGCTATCAGGAAAAAGCGGAGAGCATCTATTTCATTGAGCTGGGCCTGTCTGCTGACACCGATTATGCCGACAGGATTGCCGAGCTGTCGACGAGGACATTTCTATCCAACTCTGACGCCCATTCTCCTCGCTGCAACAAACTGGCCCGGGAGTTCAACCGGATGGAGCTAGGGGAGCTCAGCTACAATGATATCTGTATGGCCATCAGGCGGGAGGGAGAGCGCAGGGTCAAGCAGAATGTGGGCTTCTTCCCGGCGGAGGGAAAGTACAACAGGACCGCCTGCACCCGCTGCTACCGGCAGTTTACCCTCGTCGAGAAGGACGATCTGATGGGCCGCTGCCCGGCCTGCGGGGGCAGGATCAAGCTGGGGGTCTGGGACCGGGTCAACCTGCTGGCCGACTATGAGAGGCCCGTTCATCCCGACCACCGGCCGCCGTACCTTCATATCATTCCCCTGGCGGAGATCGCCGCCCTGGCTCTGGGCTACAGAAGCGCCACCGCCGCAGCAGTGCAGAGGTGCTGGAGCGAGCTGATCCAGGGAAAAACGGAGATCGAGGTGCTGATGGAGGCGGATCTCTCTGAGCTTTCCGCGGACCCGAGGGTGCTGGAGGCCATAGAGATGTTCCGCCAGGGACGGGTGGAGGTAGTGCCGGGAGGCGGGGGGAAGTACGGAGAGGTCCGGATGGCAGGAGGGGCTGCGACCAGCAAGCAAAAAAAGGAACAGAAGTCGCTGTTTGATTTCTGATCGCCTGGGCAAGTATTAAATTCCTTCAATGATCTACTAAATGCAATATGTTCTCGGAATACATCCAGGCGGCTTTAATGCAGGCAGAATATGACACCCTGGAAGACGGTTCTTATGTAGCGACTGTGCCAGTACTGCAGGGTGTAATCGCAGTTGGTGATTCTCTCGAGGAATGTCGCACTGATCTCATTGAGGTCATTGAGGAATGGATAGTTGCCCGTCTGCAATGGGGATATCCAGTGCCGCCCATAGGTGGCCATGCAATTGCATCCTCAAAGGAGCCAATTACCATTGTCGACTAGGCTCACACCTATCTCCAGGCGCGAACTCATCAAGAGATTGACTGCAATGGGATTTGCAGGGCCTTATCATGGAACAAAGCATCAACACATGATAAGGGATGGCGTCTTTGTAATGATCCCCAATCCTCACCATGGTGAGAAGATCAGCATCAAGCTGCAATTAATAATTTTGAAGGAAGCCGGGATCAGCAGAGAGGAATGGCTTTCTGAAGCCTGATCCTGCCCCAGCTTTCTCCTCAAAACTCCATCAAACTCCTCTGCACCGGCCCGGCCAGGATCTGGGCCTCACGTCGCCACTCTGCCAGCGGCGTTTTGATCCTTTTCTCCATCTCCGCCAGGGCCTCGTTCAGGCTGGAGAACCGCTGAGGCGGAGCCGACATCACCTTTCTGGCCACCTCCCGCACCACCCAGACCCCCAATGGGGCCCAGTAGGCCTCGGATATCTCCCGCACCGCTAAAACGGCAGCCTGGCGGCCCCGGCGGGCCAGATGCTCCAACGCTGCCAGCCGGGCGGCATAGTAGCCGCCGGCCAAGCTGCTGTAGCCTTTCTTGGGCCGTGCGTCCTCCCTGTCTGCTCCGATGAAGCCCTCCTCCGCCCAGACCGATCTGGCCATCCAGATCTCCACCAGCTCGAAGCTGAAGGGCCGGGGCTGGAGCAAGATCTCGAAGTGGTTTCCCAGATCCTCCCCGGAGTAGAGATAATAGTCTTTAACCTGCGCCCCCTCCAGCACCCTCTCCTTGAGATCCTTTCCGGCCATATCATCAGAAGCGGTGATGGACCAGCGGGTGGGAACCAGCCTTCTCCTCTTTCCCAAGAGGCCCAGGGAGAGCAGCCGGGAGATGTGCTCTATTTCTATGCCCGAGGAATAAAGCTCTGCCACCGCCTCGGCCGCTCCCGCGTCCCGGTCCTCCGCCAGCTGATCCACCCTCCGGGGGACCACCGGATTGGTGGTGATCTCCATCCCCTCCAGCTCTCCGGAGGGCCCGGAGGGGGAGAGGACCCCGTCAAAAGAGATCCTGCCCCGCGGCGGGCGGGAGAAGGAGACCTCAGTGCCCACAGGGGCGGCGGAGAGGGCGATCTGCTGCATGGAGGAGAGAAAGCCTCCCGGAGCTTTCGCCTCCTTTACCGCTATCTTGCTCTCGGAGCGGACCAGAGAGGTGCGGGCGGCGATGATCTCGCCTATGTCCATTCCCAGATGCATATGGGGCAGAGCCTGGTCGGGGCCCTCGCCCGCGGGCAGCAGGGGCCCGGCCCGGAGCAGGGGATAGCCGGCTCTCCCCACGAATACCTCCGGGGGTGACATACCCTCCAGGCGTCGGCCGATCCTGGGCAGGGCAGCCGTCTCCTCCAGCCGGCGCAATATGGGGCAGACCAGCCGGCCACAGAAGCCCCGGCCCTTGCAGGTGATGCATTTCATCTTTCTGGGAGCAAGGCCCTTATAGCATATATCACTATTATCCTCCCTCATGACAGAGAGGTTGATCCCGGCCATAGCCCAGGACGCCCGGACCGGCGAGGTGCTCATGCTGGCCTACATGAATGATGAGGCCCTGGCCAAAACCAGGGAGACGGGCAAGGCCCATTACTGGTCCCGCTCCCGAAAGAGGCTCTGGCTCAAGGGCGAGTCCTCCGGGCATTTCCAGAAGGTGGTGGAGATCAGAATAGACTGCGACGAGGATGCCATACTCCTTTTGATCGAGCAGGAGGGGGGAGCCTGCCACACCGGCTACAGGTCCTGCTTCTACCGCACTATTGATGGCAAAGTGGTGGGGGAAAAGGTCTTCGAGCCCCAGGATGTCTATTGATGGCCGATGGGAAGAGCTATTCTCTTTATGACAGCCCCCTGCTCAAAGCCAGGGCCAGAATAGAGGGAGGCAGGGTCAGGATAGAATCAAGCGGCACGCTCAGCCGCCTGCCCGTGATCAAATCTGCTCTGCAGATGTTCGAGGGCCAGATTCCCGTCCGGGTGGAAGCGGAGAGGCTGTGCCTGTCCACCTGGATACCACCTCTGCCGAGCCCCGCCTTCGACCGCCTGGCGGAGAGCCGGGTGCGTGGGCTCTTGGGAATGCGCACCCCTGATCAGGTGACGATATCCATCACCGAGGAGTGCCCCAACCGCTGCGCCCACTGCGCCCTGCCGGACTCGGGAAAGAGGCTGCGGCTCGCTCCGGAGACGGTCAAGGATGTCATCAGCCAGGTTCTGGATATGGGAACCACCCTGGTCATCTTCGACGGCGGTGAGCCCGCCCTCTATCCGGAGCTGCCCGACCTGGTGGCCGCGGTGGATGAGCGGGCCATATCCACTCTCTTCACCTCCGGGGCGGGCTTTACCTCCGACCTTGCGGAGAGGCTGGCGGATGCGGGGCTTTATGCGGTCAATGTCAGCCTGGACAGCCCCCTACAAGAGGAACATGATCTTATGCGAGGGCGAAAAGGGGTCTTCTCCGAGGCCATGGCCGCTGTGGAACATGCGCTTGATGCCGGTCTTTTGGTTGACCTCTATGTCGTCCTGCGCCGGGAGAATATGCATCACCTAGAGGCCTTTCATGATCTGGCCCGCCGCATCGGCGCCCAGGAGCTGACCTTCTTCGAGGTGGTGGCCACCGGCCGCTGGTCGGAGCGACAGAACATCGCCCTCACCCCAGAGGATCACGACCGCCTTGCCGCCTTTGTCAGAGCCGCAGCCGAGCCCAGGATATTCTCTGTGCCTGAGGCCTACAGGCTCTTCGGCTGCTTTGCCGCCAGCTCCTGGATGCATATTACCCCCGCCGGGGAGGTCTATCCCTGCTCCTGCTACCCAGAGTCCTGGGGCAGCATCTTTACCGAGCCTATAAAAGAAATCTGGCGGCGCATGGGCTCCTTTCCCTTCAAAAAAAGCAAAACATGTCCCATGAGAAAATAAGGGGTTTTCTCCTCAGCTTTGATCAGAATTGCCCGATTCTGAGCGGTTTAAAATCCTGGCAGGATTATTATAAATTTTTCAGCAGGGGATTCGATCAACAAAGCTATATAGGACATTAATCGTGAACAATCCGATCGAATTATGGACCTGACACCTGTTCAAAGAGACATACTGACGGCGTTGATCAACATTCATCGTGTAGAAGGAAGAGCGGTGAAGGGCGAAGAGATCGCCGAGCTGATAGACAGAAATCCCGGAACCATCAGAAACCAGATGCAGTCCCTCAAGGCTCTAAATCTGGTGGAGGGTGTGCCCGGACCGAAAGGCGGCTACAAGGCCACCGGGACGGCCTATGAGGCCCTGAACATCGATGCCACCGGGGATGTGGTTACTGTTCCCGTGACCAGGAACGGAGTGGTGGTGGAAGGCACCACCGCCAGCGAGATCATCTTCAATAAGGTCATGAACACCCAGCAGTGCAATGGTGTGGTGAGGGTAATAGGCAACATCCGGGACTTCAATGTGGGAGACAGCATTGAGGTTGGCCCAACCCCGGTCAACAAGGTCTACATCCGGGGCAAGGTGACCGGAAGAGACGACACCATGAGCCGGCTGATCTTTCATATCGATGAGATGATATCCGTCCCCAAGACGGCGGTGAAGGCCATCGCCCGCCGGGCGGTGAGGATGCCCGCCAATTCCATCCTGCAGGAGGCGGCGCGCATAATGGTTAATAACGGCGTCTCCGAGGCACTGGTAGATGACAGCTCTCCGGGGCTGATCAGCCTGGCCGACCTGGCCAGAGCAGTGGCCGATGGAAGAAACAGTCTGGAGGTGCGGGAGATCATGAATCGGGGCTTTTTGACCATAGACTCGGAGGAGCCCATCTACGAGGCCATCAAGATCCTGGGGCGCACCGGCGCCGGCCAGCTGGTGGTCACGGAGAAGGGAGCCCCCTGGGGCATAATTTCCCCCGCGGAGCTGATAAAGACCCTCACTCCGAGCTGATCTCGGTTCCTGTGTGCCCCCCCAGGGCACCTTTCTTTAAATTTTCTATCCGGCTGCCGAGAACTATAGCCGTAGGTATGCAGCTGCGCTCGATGATCTTGGCCGCCAGGGGGTCGACCGGGGAGCGGGAGCCGGCCTTCATCTCTGTGCACGAGGCCAGGCTGGCCAGCTCCTGAGCGGTCATGCGGGAGATCTTCTTCGCCAACGGGTCCTTCTCCGGGTCGGCGGTGTAGACCCCGTCCACGGAGGTGGGGATGATCAGCCTGTCCGCCCGGACGTACTCGGCCAGCAGAGCAGCCACGGCGTCTGTTGTTTGTCCGGGGGCTACACCGCCCATGACCACTACTCTTCCCTGTTGCGCCAGGCGGGCTGCGGCGGCGTAGCCTTCCGGGATTTCCTGCGGAGCAGCATCGCCCAGAGCCGCCACCAGCAGCGCCGAGTTGAGCTTTGTAGCGCCTATTCCTATCAGGTCGCAGAACATCTCGCTTGCCCCGAGCGCGCGGGCCTTTTCGATGTACTCCCGGGCGATCCTGCCGCCGCCCACAACCACATAGATCTGGTGCGAGGCGGCTAATTCCTTGAGAGCCGCAGCGTACTGCTTGAGGCTTTCAGCATCGCGGCCCGCCACCACGGAGCCGCCGAGGGAAAAGACGAATATCATGAGGAGGGGCAGGACTGTGAGTGGATAAAAAGGCTTGCTTGTGGGCTCAGGCGCCCCATTCGGCCAGCTTTTGGCGGACGGTCTCGGCGTAGGGGCTTTTGATCTGCTCGAGATGGAAAAATGGCAGACTCAGTGATGTGAAACTCAAACTGCGCGCGGCCACCCCACCCCAAAGGGATGGGGTATGCTTCGGGCCGCGCGCTTCGGTTAGACGGAATCCAGAAACAATCACATCATAGGTTCATTTGACCAAGCGACCAGAATAATTGTGAATATGTATCCGATTGCCAGAAAACCCTGTTAATCGACCCTAGGAAAAATGAAAACCGAGCGAGGGTTCACTTTATCCCCACCCTAAAGGATGGGGAATTCGTGACCCTCCGAACTTCCAATGTATTAAATTCCAACCTACAAAAAATTCATGACCTTGCTTTAAAAAAGGTTAAAAAAAAGAATCTGATGGCTATTCCTGATTAAGCTGGGTGAACAATATATAGTTTTAGAATATTCAATAACCTATGGCCGACCGAGAATGGAAGCAGTTTAGTCCGATACCGGACCACCGTAATGAGGCAGACATCGACATCACAATGCGCAATTTAGACGCTAGCTCCTTAATAGCTGGCGATTTCGATGGCGATGGACAAGATGAAATTGCAATCATTATTGGGACACCACCTAATTCATCTAAAGAACTATGGGTTAAAAAATTCTATCCTGAGGAAATACCTCCTGAAAATTGGAAATCGCTGAAGTCAAGCGGGCTCAGAGGCCATTGTCGGGAAGCTGATATAGATTGTATTGAGAGTCTTTCAGGCTGTGATAATGTAGATATCTATAAAAATGTTCAGATTGGCGTAAAGTTTTCGGGAGATTTCAATGGCGATGGCCGAGATGAAATTGCTGTATCTGTATCATCATATGTGGCCCCTTTAATTAAAGGATTTAGAGTAATGAAATGGACGGGAGAGGATTGGATTCATCTGGGGCCAAATTTACAAAACGATGGCGATTTCAAACCTCCCGGAGAGTATGTTTATCTCCCAGTCGTCGTTGGAGATTTCGATGGCGATGGACAAGATGAAATTGCTGGGCGCATGGCAGTATCAGGATCAGCAGCAAATGATTTTTGGGTAATGAAATTCTACGAAAAGGAAAACGAGTGGAGAGAACAGTGGCGGTTTACTTGCAGTGATTCTGCCTTTCTTGCAAAGTTTGCATTTCCAGGAGATTTTGATGGAGATGGTTGTGATGAGATAATTATCGTACCTGGCACACGCTTTGCAACATTCACAGATTTTTGGGCAATGAAATTGAATAATCATGACGGTAAATGGTATCACATGAGGCAATTGAAGAAAAGTGTTATATTGCCGGATGCGGATATTAGCTGCAGTGATTCAAAAGATCTAACTCCAAATGGAAATGCTGTAGCTGTTGGAGATTTTGATGGCGATGGAAAAGATGAAATTGCAATTGCTTTAAAACAAGAGGGAAGCGCAGGGAATGATTTTTGGGCAATGAAATTCGATAAGAATAGACAAGATTGGATTCATATGCGCGATCCAAAATTGGACCATCCTTTAAAAGCAGACTTTGACTGTAGCGGACTGCAGCTTGCGACAAATCAAGCTATTGCAGGAGATTTCGATGGCGATGGAAAAGATGAAATTGCAGTTCAAATCGGTAATAGACAGGGAGTACAAGAGTCAAGAAATAATTTTTGGATAATGAAATGGTATGGAAACAAATGGGAGCATCACCCAGGAGGTAATTTGATATTTAGCAAAAAATTGCACTATCCTGCAACGAGTCCGATTTCTGGAAGTTTCATTAAAAATTATAAAAGAAAACAAATCGCGGCGATAGCTTCCGGCAATGATATATGGATAAGACATTGGCCATGGGACCTATAGTAGGCTCTTGGCTATTTTCTACAGGTGATCCTAAGGGTATCGACAAGTGATACATCTTACAGATAGTTGCTCATGAGTCTGATCAGAGGGTGATTGATGGAGATAATTGTTTCTGGAATAGACGTCTAAATTAGGATTTAGAACAACAACGGGAAGAATGAGCGGAGCAGATTAGAATGGCTCGTCCGACGAGGCCAAACACTTAAGTAGTTTATAATTAATACTAAAGTTTATGGCAAAAATACAAAATATGGACAAAAAGGAGATCAGTAATAGTGCGATAGAATTTCTAGAAGATAGTCAGTCATATTTGGTCCCAAAAGAAAAGATGGATGCTTTATTGGATTTGATTGAAAGATTTTCACCCTTAATTGAGAAATCTAACGATGTAGAGATAGAAGGCCTAATTCCTAGAAAACATACATATTGCTGTGAGTATTTTGTCACAGGAGAGAAACGAACTTATCAATATAGGGCGTACCCGATTGAAGCAGAACTTCTATGTCTTAGAAGAGCGATAGGCGGCACTAATGCTCAAATGCATAGAGGAAGTTGCCCAGAGCCTGATTTAGATCGTTAAATGCAGGAATGTTTCTCCGCTGCTTTTTTGGTCTCATCTCACCATTGAGAACATTTATCTCATGAATTTATAATGTTTGGCAATTGGACTGAGAACAAAAACAGGATCTCTGGTCAAAAATATTATAAAAAGATTAAGGAAATTCTCTAAACCTTATCCAGCGCCGCAGCCACCTTGTCGAAAATGCCCTTGATATCTCCCACGCCGAGCACCGTGGCCACGATGCCCCTCTTGTTGTAGTAGTCGATGAGCGGCTGGGTCTGGGCATGATAGGCATTCAGCCTCTGCTTGACCGTCTCCTCGGTATCGTCCGCCCGCTGGTACAGCTCGCCGCCGCAGGCATCGCACTTGCCCTCCACCTTGGGCTTGTTGAAGGAGACGTGATAGGTAGCGCCGCACTTGCACATCCGCCTGCCGGTGACCCTCTTGACCAGCTCCTCGTCGGGAACATCAATGTTTAAAACCACATCGATCTTCTGGCCCAGAGCGGGAAGGATCTTGTCCAGAGCCTCGGCCTGGGGGATGGTGCGGGGATAGCCGTCCAGCATCCAGCCAGCCTTGACATCGTCCTTGGCCAGACGGTCCTTGATGATGTCTATGAGCAGGCTATCGGGAACCAGTTTGCCCGCATCCATGAACTTCTTGGCCTCAACTCCGAGAGGCGTGCCGTTCCTGACATTCTCTCTCAGAATGTCTCCCGTGGAGACGTGCTTTACATGGTATCTGTCCACGATCATCTTGGCCTGTGTGCCCTTGCCGGATCCCGGCGGACCGATCAAAATAATATCCATTCAATATCCTCCTATTCCCTTGACCGGCAGCAATTGCTGCCCAATCGAGCGGGAGATGGTTACAACGGCATCTTTAAAAAACCTTTTCTAGGCCGCCATAAACAAGGTTGCGCTCATTACCGCCCCGGAGAGCACCGGTATGGAGAAGTTGTCGTCCAGGCTGCGGCCCTGCACCAGCACGGCTACGCCGTCGGCAAAGGCCGCCCCCGCCGCACCGCAAAAATACACCGGCCAGGGCAGGCCGGTGAATGAGGCGGTCAGAATGCCGATGAGAAGACAGGCGACGAAGGTAGCCGCCAAAACCGGCAGGGGCTTGACCCGCCAGGCAAGAGTGCATGTGCCGGGCGATGCGCCAGATGACGCGGCTTTGGCTGCCTGTGTAGGCAAGCTTCGCACATCGCAGTTTTTCAGAATGGAGCCGGCAAGCCCGCTCACCGTATCCCCCAAAGCCAGAAAGAGAATGGCGACAATGGCGATGCTCTCCGGAAAAAGAAGGACCGTCAGCAGGCATCCCGCCATATAATAGATGTAGCTGGCGACCCTTGTCTTCTCGTGCTCCCGCACCTCCGGGAGGCTGATCCTGCCTTGCAGCCTCTGTGCCTCCAAAACCAGAGAGATGGCTAAAACCAATGCCAGGGCCCAGGCGGTGAAGCTCCGGCCCAAGAGAATCAGGCCCAGAGGCACAGAGAGGCCGGAGAGGTGGATGGCCTTGCGCCGCACCTCCCGCGCCAGCCGATTCCGCCAGTCAAAGACCAGATCAGGCAAGAGCCCACCATCCTATTCTGCGCCGTGCCCGCAGGCCAGGCTTCACTCCTTCTTGGCTGCCACAGGATCGCCTGCATCCTGGAATTTGATCTGGCCGGCCAGAAGTGCAGAGAGCTTGTCTGCCACCTGCCAGCGGGGAACCTTGACCTGGCCCATGCTGTCCCGGTCCCTGATGGTCACCGTCCCCTGCTCCAGGGTCTCATAGTCCACAGTGACCTCGAAAGGAGTGCCTATCTCATCATTGCGCCGGTAGCGCCGCCCAATGGAGCCGGAAGTGTCATAGTCCACCCGCATTCCCCGCCCTCTGAGATCCTGCACTATGGCTTTGGCCGGATTGGCCAGCTCCTCCCGGTCCATGAGAGGCAGCACCGCCACCTCTATGGGGGCCACAGCGGGAAGGAGCCGCAGCACCGCCCGGGCCTCGCCGTCCACCTCATCTTCGTAGAAGGAGTGATCCAAGACGGAGTAGACTATCCGGTCTATGCCGAAGGAGGGCTCGATGACATGGGGCACAATCTCCTCTCCCCGGATCTCCTCCTCCACCGTCTCAAATGAGACCAACGAGGGCTCGATCTCAATATTCTCTCCATCTATATTCAGGCGGATGCTCTGCTCCTTTGCCGCAGCCAGCTCCTCTGCCGATAGAGCTTTGAGCGCCTCGCCCACCGCCTTGGCCTTTGCCTTGAACCTGGGGCCCAGAGCCTTGAAGTCCGGCTTTACCACCAGCCTCTGCCGCTTTACCGGCTGATCATAGTGCACAAAGACGCTGAGGTTGACCTTGCTCACCTCCGCATGGGCTTTCAGGTCATAGTCGGTCCTGTCAGCCACGCCCACGATCTCAATCCAGCCCAGCCGGTCCAAAAAGACCTCCGCATCCCAGCAGTCTGCCGCGTAGTGGGCCATCTCATCCGCCTTGTGCTGCCGGAAGCGCAGCTTGTCTGCCGCCACGCCCACCTCTAAAAGGAACTGATAGGTGCGGGCCACATAATAGGCCAGGGCCTGATGGGCAATAGTGCCCCTCTCCACCGCCTCCCCAAAGGTCATCTCCTCCTCCTCCCCTCTCTCCTGGGCCGCCTGGGAGTAGAATTTCATCTTCAGGTCCGCCACCTCGGAGAAGCGGGGATGGCTTTTGTCCCGCGGATCGATGAATATCTCCGCCTCCGCCTGGGTGAACTCCCGCAGCCGGATCACTCCCTGGCGGGGAGATATCTCATTTCGGAAGGACTTGCCGATCTGCACCGCGGCGAAGGGCAGAGAGTCCCGGAAGTAGCGCAAGAGTCGGGGAAAATTGATGAACATGCCCTGGGCCGTCTCGGGACGGAGGTATCCAGACATCTTGTTTCCCGGCCCGATCATGGTCTTGAACATGAGGTTGAACTCATAGACCTCTGATAGCTCTCCCCCGCACTCCGGACAACCGATCTCATTTTCCTGGATGGTTTTGTAGATCTGATCATTGGAGAGGGCATCGGGCACCTCCACTATATGCTTGATCAGGTGGTCCGCCCGGTAGATCTCCTTGCACTCCTTACAGGAGGTGAGCGGATCGGAAAAGCCGCTCAGGTGTCCCGAGGCCTGGAAGATCCCCTCCACCCCGATGGTAGGAGCCTCTATCTCCGCGAATCCCTCGGAGATGACAAAATAGCGTCTCCAGATATCCTCAATGCGCCTCTTCATGGGTGCGCCCAGTGGGCCGTAATCATAAAAGCCGGCAGCTCCGCCGTAAAGCTCAAAGGCAGGCCAGAGGTAGCCCCGCCTCCTGGCAAGCTCATTAACCTTCTCGTTCTTATCCATGCCAATCCTCGCTATGGATTTAGAGCACGGGGGGTGATTTAATCTTTGTTATGAGACACTTTTCTTCGGGATCTGAACAGGTAGAATCATGCACAGTCGGTTTTATATAAGTACGACCAAAAGAGATAAATACCATTAACATTAATTATAGTTTTTTAAAGCCGTCTTGGCCCAAGGGGGTCTCAGGTCCTCTTCCTCCTTCCTGACCCCCTGCACCTCTTCTAATAAAATTTTTCTCCTGCTAATCCGGCTGTTCCCGAATAATTTTGCACAAAGGACGATCCGAAGACCGTATTGTATCCTCATCCTCGGCTCGATGGCAGACGTGCGCATTTTTCCGCTAAGGCGGAATGGCAATCCTTTGCCACAGCGTCTCTGAAAATCTCAGACTCTCCATTTCCGATTATCGCAATCGTCTATATCTAGGATAGGCCGGTGGAAGGAGGCTGGCGATCCGAGGCAACCATTGTTTTCTTCCCTCCTTTACCCGGATCGCCTCCCCTCATTATCCGGCTGCCTCCACTGCCGCTGCCTACCTGAGATGACCGAAGGGCAAAAAAAAGATAAAAACCGGCTTTCTTTAAGCTACCCCCCACCGCAACAGCCGCCACCGCTGGAGGTAGAGGCTGTGCTTCCCCTTGCCCCGCTGATCGGATACATGATGTTGGTATATCCGGTCAGGCTATTGTTTGTCCTATCCTGGGCATAGGCTGACAGATCCAGGATACCTTTCTCGGAAGGCTGGGCAGAATCTTCAGGCTTTGCTGTTCCCAGGATGGCAGGGGTGAGCGTCTCCGAGGACTCGTTTAAGGTTTGGTTGCCCAATTCCGTAGCGTTTTGGGTGGCGTTATCAGCGGCAGCACCGAGTACGGTAGCCTGAATGGCATTTGCCGTTTGGTCGGACAATTGGGATGATGCCCTCAGGCTGAGATCGCCCATATAGGCTATGGTTCCGTCCGAAGAGAACTGGGCGGAGGCAATACAGGCCAGGGCCAGGAAGACGACTGCCGGGACCATGACCTCATATCTTATGGATTTCATGAGAACCGCTTCTTTCTTTTAGTTTATAAATTCAAAGGTTGGCATCATGAACGGCTCTGGCTTTTAGCTCTGCTAAAGCCCGGCTGGCATGCTCCCGCCTCTGCCTCAGACGCTCCTCTGCCCCGGCTATCCCCTTCTCCCTATCCCTTACCATTCTCTCCGTCTCCTGGGGAGCCGGCCCTCCTGTATTGGCCCGCAGAGCCACATTGCTCCTGGGATCGAGAGCTATATCCAGGTCATGCTGGGAAAAGCCCCTCTCGCTGGCTTTAAAGCCGGCAATCTCCAGGGCGATGCGGTCAACATCATCCAGCTGGGGCCTTTCTCCCCCGGCGGCAATCCGGCCCACAATGCTGTGCGCCGTGCGGAAGGGCATGCCCGTTAGCCTCACCAGCGAGTCGGCTATCTCCGTGGCTGTGGAAAATCCCGCCGCAGAGCTGTTCTCCAGCCGATCCCTATTGAATTTCAGGCTGGCCATGCAGCCGCTCAGAATGCGCACCGTGCTCGCCGTCCAGTCGACCGCCCTCCATAGATGAGCCGTCACCTCTTGCAGGTCCCGGTTGTAGCTCATGGGCAGGGCTTTGCAGATGGCCAGAGCAGCGACAAGGCTTCCCATGACCGAGCCGGCTCTGGCCCTGGCCAGCTCTGCCGTATCCGGATTCTTCTTCTGGGGCATGATGGAACTGGTGGAAGCATAGAGGTTGTCCAGCTCCAGGTAGGCGAACTCCGATGTAGACCAGAGTACCAGCTCCTCCGCCAGGCGGCTTAGATTAACCATCTCTATGGCCAAATCTGATAGAACCTCCAGGATGAAGTCCCGGGTGGAGACGGCATCCATGCTGTTTTCCACCAGGCCCTGGAAGCCCAGGAGCCGGGCGGTGAGGCTTCGTGGAGGCGAAGGCAGCCGCACCCAGAGGGCTCTGATTGACACGGACATAGGCCTCCTCCAGCCGGGCCAGGTCCCGGGCGGCAGCATCGGCATGAGAGAGAAGATGATGAGCTAATGTGGTGGGCTGGGCATGCTGAGTGTGGGTGAATCCGGGGACGAGGGTCTTGGTGTTCTCTGCCGCCAGCCGGAGAATGGTCTGGATAAGGCTGATCTGCCCTTCCATGAGAGAGAGCATCTCCTCCCGCAGGGAAAGTCGGATGCAGGCTGCCACCTCGTCGTTTCTGGACCGCCCGGTATGCATCCTTCCCCCCTCCGGCCCCACCTTCTCCAGGATGTAGGCCTCGATGGCCTCATGAACATCCTCGCCCGGACCGAGGGCCTCCGGCCCCTCATCCATCAGCTCATCTATTGCGGCCAGAATTTTGGCACAGATCTCCCTGGATATCAGATTCTGCTCTTTTAGCATCAGCAGATGGGCCTTGTCCACCAGCAGGTCGGAATGAAAGATCCTCAGGTCGGCCTCCCGGCTGGACAGGTATTCCAGCACGTCCTGCCGGCTCTCCCCCAGGCGTTGATTGCGAAACATATCAGGTGGTGTAATTGGCGTTCACATTTACATATTCATGGGTCAGGTCGCAGCCGAAGCCGCGCGCTCCGGCGCAGCCCAGGCCAAGATCGATATTGATCATTATCTCCTCTCCCTTCATTATCTCCTGGGCCCGCTCCAGGACACCTTCCACGATGCGGCCCCTTTCCACCAGGGATACTGCGAGGCGGCCGCCCTCTTCGCCCTTTTTCTCCAGGCCCAGGGTGATCCTGTCCGGATCCATCTCTGCGCCTGAGTAGCCCACGGCGCAGATGATCCTTCCCCAGTTGGGATCGGCTCCGTATACAGCGGTCTTGACCAGGCTGCTCCTGGCCACGGCCTTGGCCGCCAGCCGGGCGTCTTTCTCGCTGGCGGCACCGCTGACCACCACCTCGAAGTATTTGCTGGCTCCCTCACCATCCCGGGCCATCATCCTGGCCAGCTCCATACAGACGTAGCTCAGAGCCTCCCTGAGATCCTCCTCCCGACCTGTTGCCCGTCCTGTGGCGGTGATCAGGACGGTATCATTGGTGCTGGTGTCCCCATCTACAGTGAGCATATTGAAGCTGACTGCTGCTGCCTCGGCCAGACAGTCATGCAGCCTCTCCGCGGAGATGGTGGCATCGGTATAAAGGAAGCAAAGCATGGTGGCCATATTAGGCTCTATCATTCCTGCGCCCTTGACGATACCCGCCACTCGCAGGCCTTTATGCTCCACAGCGATCTCCTTGGGCCTGGTGTCTGTGGTCATTATGGCCCGCTCTGCCGCCAGGCTGGCAGCCCCGTCGCTTCCCAGGGTCGCCGCTGCTTCCTGGAAGAGGCTCTGGATCTGGCCCAGGTCCAGGTACCGGCCTATGACCCCGGTGGATGCCACGCCGATTTTGGCCTCATCCGTTTCCAAAAAATCAGCCAGCAGCCTGGCCATGGCCCTGGCGTCCTCCAGGCCTCTCGGACCGGTATAGGCGTTAGCGCAGCCGCTGTTGGCGATGATCCCATCCAGATGGCCCCCGACGAGATTGGAAGCGGTGACAGCTAATGGCGCCGCTCTCACCCGGTTGGTGGTGAACATCCCCGCGGCAGTGCCGGAGGCGGCGATCAAGGCCAGGCCGTACTTTCCATGGCGCACTCCTGCCGCCCTCACCCCCGGAACGGCACATATGCCTCCCTCAATCCTCTTCATGCCTCATCCCCAGACCGGAGATGATATCACCCCGGGTCACTATTCCCACCAGCCGCCCCTCTTCCACTACCGGCAAACGGTTGATGCGGTGGCGGGTCATGATCCCTGCCGCCTCTTCTATGGAGTCGCCCGGCCCCACCTCATGCAGATTTCGGCTCATGACCCCGCTTACCTTTTTATTGGGGATCTCATCTAAGGCGGAGCGCATCCTCTCCCACTTCACCAGATCACGGAATGGGACCTCCAAGATCTCGAAGGGACTGGGAAGCCAGAGACCGCCTTCCTCCTCTTCCACAGACAATAAGCGCAATAGGTCGGACTCGGATACAATACCCACCAGCCTTTCGCCATCCAGGACTGGAAGCCCGCTGATCTTATTCTCCCGCAATATGGCCGCTGCCTCGCTCACGGAGGCCTCCGCCTGCACGGTGACGGGCTTGACATTCATGACGTCTCTGACTCTCATCTTCTCTCACCTGCCAAATCCCAAATCAAGGCGCCAGACCGGGGAACCACAGCCCCGTCTTCTGGTCCAGGCCGGCCATGAGGTTCATGTTCTGAACGGCCTGGCCGGAGGCTCCCTTGACCAGATTGTCTATTGCTGATATGACCACCAGTCGATCGCTCTCCTTCTCCGGCTCAAAGGATATGTCGCAGAAGTTGGATCCCCGCACTGCCGAGAGCTTGGGCACTCCGTCTGCCATGCGAACGAAGGGAGCATTCTGGTAGAACTCCCGATATATGGATGCCACCCGGCTTTTGTCCTGCAAAGCCTCCTCTGCCCCTGGCCGGGCCAGGACATGGGCGGTGGTGAGTATGCCCCGCACCGATGGCACCACATGAGGGGTGAAATTGACTTTGATCCCGGGAGAGAGGCGGGAGAGCTCCTGCTTGATCTCCGGAACATGCCTGTGGGCTGTGAGCTTGTAAGGTATGACGTTCTGGGACATATTTGGATAGTGAGAGGTCTCCGTCGGCTCGACGCCTGCCCCGGATATGCCTGATTTTGAGTCGTAGATCACCCTCTCCACCAGGCCGGCATTGGCCAGGGGAGCCAGGGCCAGGATGGCTCCGGTGGGATAGCAGCCTGGATTTCCTACCAGTTTGGCTTTCGCCACCTCGGGATGCAGCTCAGGCAAACCGAAGACCGCCTCACGGGGAGCACGATGCTTGGTGGCATAGGTCTTCTCGAAGACATCCACGGGCAGGCGGTAGTCAGATGAGAGATCTATAACCTTGGTGCCAGCGTCCAGCAGCTCCGGCACCCAGTCCATAGCTGTGCCGTGGGGAACGGCGGTGAAGACAATATCGCAGCGATCTGCCGCTTCCTTCGCCCCCAGCGCCTCGAAGTTCAGGGAATAAATGTTCTTTAAGTGAGAATGAACCGCAGTAACCGGCTTTCCAGCCAGCTTGCGGGAGGTGACGGCAACGACATTCGCCTGGGGATGGTTGGCCAGGAGGCGCAGAAGCTCTCCACCGGTATAGCCCGAACCACCCACAATTCCTACATCTATCATAAGAAGGAGCAGGAGCTACTGATATAAAATCGCCTCGCCCTAGCGGCAGAAGGATGAGGAGAGCTGCCAGAGGGCAGTGGCTGCATCTTCAATTCTCTTCCTCCCCTCCAGAGGCTCCAGCCAGCGTTGGGGGATCCAGGATGCTCCCTGGCTGGCACCATAGAGAGATCCGGCTATGGAGGCTATGGAGTCTGTGTCTCCCCCTCCGCTGGCAGCAGCTATAAGCCCCTCTTCGGCCTCGAAATTTAAAAAGCAGTAGAAGGCAGCAGGAACGGTCTCTATGGCCAGGGGTGAGGTGCCGATCCGTTCCAGAGCTTCTCCGGCGGGCATGTCTTCCAGGGAACAGGCATAAAGAAGCTTATCCCCAAATTCCTCATCCAGATGCACGGCATAGGATGCGGCGGCATGAGCCACCGCCTTTTTGGAGAAACCGTGCAGGCCCAGGGCTGCCCCAATGGCAACGGCAACGGAAGCTGCTCTGGCTGCCGGGGAGACATGGGTGGGAAGGCTCTGCAGATCGGCATAGCCTCGCACCAGGTCCAGGTTGAAGTGGTAGAGCAGAGCTATGGGGCTTGCCCGCATGGCCGAGCCGCAGGTGGGAATGGACAGGCCCGACTCTTGCCATGGCGTTCCGGCAATTAAGGCCTCCACGGCAGAGCGGGTGGCAAATCCCACCCCCCGGTTCTGCCTCTCATCCAGTGTCCAGATGCTGCCCCAGGAGGCTAGCTTCTCTGCAAAGCTCTCCGCGGAAAATCCGCAATGATTCCACCAGCGACTCGGCCAAGAGAAGGGTCTCCTCGGTGTCGTCTGTGAACTGGCCGGCCAGGAGGCCGGAATGAAAATGGCTCTCCAGAGCGGGCAGCATCTCTTTAATGGGCCCGAATCGGGACAGGATCTCCTGGGCGGTGTAGCCCTCGGTGGGCATTCCCAGGGCGTCGCCCACTGCTCCCCCCAGGAGGCAGCCTCGAAAACGGTCCAGCAATTGCATGGATTGCAATTTAATGCGGCCTGGCACTAATAGCCATCGGACCGAATGGTGGCCAGCGGCAAAGGATTAAAGCTGCCGCTTTCATGAACAGATATTGTGGACCATCAGTATAGACTGCGCCCTCCTGCAGATCATCTCCAGGCCTGGGATAGGGACTATGCCCGACGGGGCCGGGTCTGGGGCGGCTCGGTCAGGGATCTGCCCGCCCTCCCCGAAGGCTCTCTGGTGCTGGAGATGGGCTGCGGAGACGGAAAGACCCTCTCCATCATGCCCCCATCCTGGAGGGTAACAGCCATAGACATCTCCATGCAGGCCCTGCTGCTTGCCCGCCAGGCCAGGCCTGATGCCGGCCTCTTGCTGGCAGACGGCTGTCGGCTGCCGCTTCAATCGGATGGATTTGATGCCGTCTTTGCCTTTCATGTGGCCGGCCATCTCTTACAGGCAGAAAGGCAGTCCCTGGGGAAAGAAGCAGCGCGGGTGCTCCGGCCCGGAGGCTGGCTGTTCTTCCGGGACTTTTCCCGGGAGGATATGAGGATGGGACAGGGAGAAGAGGTGGAAGAGGCGACATTTAGGCGCGGCAGTGGCATCATCACCCACTACTTCGAGGAAGGCGAGGTTGCGGCCATGTTCTCCGGTCTGGAAATGGATCTGATCAGGACTCAAAGATGGAGTTTAAGAATAAGGGGAGAAAATCTTCTGCGCTCCGAGGTGGAGGCGGTGCTGGTAAAGAGCTGAATGATCTCACAGTGATAATAGCGGATTTTGCTCGCCCTGAAGCTCATCCCTTGGCCCGATGATAAATGCCATATCCTAAAGAAGCCATCATTACTTTTTGAGATGAGCAAGACAGAGCAGCAGAGATCAGGTTTTCTGAGAAGGCAGGTGATAATACGGTTCAGCCTTGCCGCTGCCTTAATCCCAATCATCATCTATGCTCTTGCTGGCACTTTGCACTATTGGCAGGGCTGGCTCTACTGGGCAGTACTGGTCGTTCCCATGACTTTGGCTGTCACCTACCTCCTCAAGCATGATCCGGAGCTTCTGGAACGGAGGATGAGATATAAAGAGAAAGAAAAAGAGCAGCAGACCATCCTTAAGATAGGCACGATTCTATTTATTACCGGATTTGCTTCCATAGGCGTTGACCTGAGGCGGCACGGCTTGGACAGCGTACCGGCGGCCTGGATACTCATAGCAGATCTTGCCATCCTGCTAGGCTATCTGCTGATACTCTGGGTCTTCCAGGAGAACAGCTATGCCTCTCGCACCATTGAGGTTGTCCAGGGTCAGCAGGTGATTACAACCGGCCCCTATGCCATCATCCGGCATCCCATGTACCTGGGATTTTTGTTCATGTATCTCATGACGCCGATAGCACTTGGTTCCTGGCGGGCGGTCCCTGTCTTCTCATTGTACATTCCAGTCCTCATATGGCGAATTTTAAATGAAGAGGCGGTGCTGCTGAGGGATTTGCCGGGCTATTCTGAATACTGCAAAAAGAGAAGATATCGCCTGTTGCCGCATATCTGGTAAGAGCCTGGAAGCTACGCCCGGGCAGCTTGCACCTCCGGCCGCATTTTGATATATATATCTCCGCATGGGCATGAGGGCATACAATCCATCCACAGCTCAGAAATCCAATTAAGGCGATTTCTATGATCTGATCATGACCAGAAGCATCTTGAATTTGCTAATCGCCTTGAGGGCATGAACTTCATTAACCGGAAGGATTATCATCTGGCCTTCTGTTAAATTATAGGCCTGTCCGGATATGGTTATCTCCGCCTGTCCATCCAGGATAAAAACCAGAGCGTCAAATGGAGCGGTATGCTCGCTCAATCCTTGGCCCTGGTCAAAGGCGAAGAGGGTTACAGTTCCGGTGCTCTTACGCACGATCTCCCGGCTGACTACGGAGCCATCCTGATAATCGATCAAGCTCATGAGGCTCTCTACCTTGGGCGGGCTGATGTCTGGCATTCTTATTCTCTCCTTGCTCTCCTCTGTGTAGCTCTTATTTTTAAATGATTTATAAGCATCTCATGGGGCAATTGCATCCAAGATCATTCCAATCGCCCTGATCCAAAGCTGCATTGATCCCGCAGGAGAGCTGAGGCAGGACTTTCAAGAGCTTATATCCGGGAACTGAAACCGACCGGGCATGAAGTTGGTGGCATCGGCCTCATAGAGGTCCAGTTCCAGTATGGTGTACTCGATCTCGTCTCCCACATCATCGGTCTCGAAGATCATGGGATCGTTGTAGTGGTAGTAGCCGTAGACATGATTGAACTTTCCGGCACTGCTATTCCAGCCGTCGCCAATGGTGAAGTACAGACTGTACTGCCCGTCTCTTATGCCCTCTATCTCCAGGGCATCCTTGGCCCGCAGGTACACCGCCACCTTGGGCTTGTCCCATCGGTCGGTGAGAACGGCCACAGTGTCCATGGTCCAGTTATTGTAGACTACCAGAAGGCCATATCCATTCCTGGTGGTGTCCCTGATGTAGGTACCGGTCTCGGGGCGCTCTGCAGACTGGCAGATGCAGAGAGTGCATAAGAGAAGTACTGCCAATGCAGCGCATACAAGCGTGCGGATCAGAGGGGCTCTTCTCTCATAGAAGAGGCCAGCCGGCCATTTCAGCTGAACACTGCCAACGATACTGGAGGACGAAAAAGGGGAATTTCCAGACTGATTCGAGAATCCGGCTCTGGAATCAGGAAGAGAGCTTCTTGACCTCATCGCCAATGAAATTGGTCTGGAGGAAGTTAAGCTTTTCTTAAAATGAGCACTTTAAAAATTAAACAAACTATTTATAATAAAACTTTATTTCATATCCGGGGAGCTGGCAATGGTGAAAGCAATAAATGAAATCTGCATTGCGCTGATTCTCTGTGTCATGGCATCCGCTTTGATAGTCGCCAATTCGACCGCCTCGGAAGATCGCAGCACAACCCTCTGCTACAGCGAACATATCTCGGAGATCCTTTGCAGCAGCAGGGAAAAGGCAAAACTCCTCAGTGACAGCGTCGAGACCATAAAGCAAAAGGCAGACTCAAAGCGTCCAAAAGGGGCCATGCCATTCCTTAATGAATCGGAAGGCACTGGAGACCAAAGAGCGGTCAGGTATTATCCAACCGGATTGATTGTAACCCCCGAGGAGCTTGCCGAGAACAGGGCCAAGATAAATGAGGCCAACCGGCTCATGAAGGCATCGGGCATCAATACCAGCTATCCCGCCTCCTGGGACTGGAGAAGCAAAGGCATGGTGACGCCGGTCAAGGACCAGAGCGGCTGCGGTGCATGCGTTGCCTTTGCCGCTTTAGCGGCAGAGGAATCCGCCTGGCTGATCAATAACTCATCCCGCAATTACGACCTATCCGAATGGCATCTCTTCCAGAAAGGAGGAGGATACTGCAGCTCAGGCTCTCAGTTCGAGCGCATTCTGGATGCCGCCAGGTACCAGGGCACAGTTACTGAGGAATGCTGCCCTTATCTAAAATCAACCCTGTGCACCTCACCGCTTTATAGAATATCCTCCTGGAAGAAGATTTACACATCAGCCGAGGCAAAAGAGCATATATCAAAAAGAGGGCCCCTCATGAGCGGCATGGCTGTCTATGAGGATTTTTACTGGGTAGATAGCAGCAAGATTTACAGCCAGGAGTGGGGAAGCTTTTACGGCCATCATGCCATATGCCTAGCGGGATATGATGATGCTGCTGGATGCTGGATAGTCAAGAACTCCTGGTCCAAGTCATGGGGTGATGAGGGATTTTGCAGGATAGCATATGATCAATGCGGGATAGGAAGCGAATTTCCCTTCTATGCGGTGGAAATTGCCCCTGCATCAGATCCGGTCCCTTTGCCCAAGGCATTCAGCGCCAGGGTGATCTCCCGACCCGCAACGGTATATGATTTCGGCATAACACTCCCTGATGATAAATGGGTGCTGAAAACAGACAAATATGGTAGAGCAGGAGAGATAGGTGTCTATCCCAGCAGCCAGAAATTTGGGTATAAGCTGAAAACCCCAGAGGGACTCTCCTATTACTCGGAAGAGAGCCGGAATCCCGATGGTCTGAAGCATGCCTTTGTCATGGATCTCTCAGGCGGCAGAACCTGGATAAGCTGGAAAGGGATCAAGAGCAAGTATTCCTCCGATGTGCTGATCGAAGTGACTCGCAAATGAGCCCATTCACAGGCAGGAGAAACAATTTCGCGATCCTTCACTTCTTTTATTTGGGCGATCGGTTTAAATAGAGTGAGCATGCACGGTCTTCGGATCAATATTATCTTGGAGGACGACTATTGGCTAGAAGATCACAAAGAAAGGCTGACAGCAGAAAGGCCAAGCTATGGTACAAGGTTGTAAGCCCGGAGATGTTCGGAAGGTCTCCCTTCGGCGAGACCATCGCCAACGATCCGGAGAGGATCGTGGGCAGGATCGTTGAGACCACCCTGGGGGATCTCACCAACAATTTCTCTAAGCAGAATACCAAGCTCAAGTTCAGAGTAGATCGCGTTGCGGGCGACTCGGCGTACACCAAATTCCTGGGCCACGAGATGACCTCGGACTATCTGCGCTCTCTGGTCAAGAGAAGGACATCCAGAATAGATGCCATTGTGGATGTCACCACCACCGACGGCTACCAGGTAAGGGTCAAGCCCAGCTGCTTCACGGTGAAGAGAGCAAGGGCCAACCAGGTCAAGAGCATCCGGGAGCTATCCAAGAAGGTCATCTTGGAGAGATCCAAGAGCCTGGACCTAAATCAGTTGATACAGGATGCAGTGGGAGGTAAGATCTCACTAGATATCTATAAAGAGGCCAAGATGATTTACCCTCTGCGAAGGGTAGAGGTGCGCAAGACGGAGATTGTAACCGAGCCCAGCGTATCTGCACCGGCACCCTCGCCAGCGCCTGAAGCTCCAACTGCCTGAATCTTGAGACGTTCTCTGTAAGCAGTTCTTGTGAGCCGGACGGGAAAGGCCGGCTCGCTTGTACTTTCCTGCCTAAGGCCGGTTTAAAGGCGGATGGCAGGCCAAAAAAAAACGCCTGCCAACTTGCTCGTCTGAATTGTTTCTACGAATATGGGATAGGTTTAGGGATCTCATAAAATCTGTTCAGCTACCTCCACCTTCAGCAGAGAGCGGACGCTTTCTATCGGATTTATGATCGTAGCGGTCTCCGAGCCTGCAAACAACAGTCCAACTGCGATATTGTCCAGGGTGGTGACAAGAGATCCTGAGTCTCCACCTGCAGACAAAGCCGTGGATACAAACTGATTCTTGAACCTGGCCACCCTTCCTCCACCATATCCCACATCGATAGTGGCATTTATGGCTGTGATCCGGCCCACGGTAAAGTTGGTGGTGCGTCCTGTTTTCTTGATCAAATTGCCCACTGCCACCTTGCTCTTTCTGCGCCAGCCCCTGATGTCCCCAATCCAGAAAACCTCTCTATCAATATCGTGGAATGGTACCTCCGCCACAGCAGCATCCACCAGGTTATTGTGCTGAGACCTCGGCGTGGGCGGCTCGAAGGTTATGGGTATGAATCGGCTCAGATTACCGATGACATCTGCAGGAGCGGCTCCTCCGTCATAAGGTCCAGGCTGGAGTATGGGATCGCCGATGGAGGCGTCGTTGCTGTTGGCAAGTACATGGTTGTTGCTCAGAATGTAGCTCTTGGGAGGAATGCCGATTCCATGTGTTGGCGGGCTTACCGTTCCTCCGGGCAGGATATCGTAAACGCCAGTGGCTATGGTCCCAGCTGTGATCTGGTAATGACCCACGCTGTATCCGCCCTTGGCCGGGCGAACCTTCTTGGCCAGGGTCTGAATGCCTGCATCAGAAGCATCGCATCCCCCGGCATAAGGATATCCTATGGCCAGAACGTCTGTGGGGACACCATCGATCTCCTTGGGCACAACATCGTCAGGATCCAGCTCGCTCTCCTCCAGCTTCTGGGAGACCAAAACGAGCACGGCAGCCTTGCCTGTAGGTTGGCCTTTGGACCATTTTACTCCGCTTGCTATTCCCACCACATTGGAATGAGGCTGCTCCGCATTCATTAACTCGGCAACCGCAGTCTTCTGTACCTTCTGCACACCCATCAGGTCCTGTGCAGAAAGCACGGCTTTGCTTTCGTATTTCATCTCTATACCCCTCGAATTATTTACTGAGCCGTTACAGTGCCTATTTCATCGACATGAACCTCATATCCTTCCAGAGACTTGGGAATCATCTCCCTGGGATCAAGCTGTGCCTCGGGGACCTTATGAGATACAAAGACTATGATGATCTCCCTTCCCGAATGCTCTCCAATGCCGACGCCTGTAACATTGGGCAGAGTCATAAGCTGGTCCTCAAATTTTCTTTTTACAGATTTTATGCCCATATCTTTCACCACGGTCGGATTAGAACCAAAATAAGATCTTGCCCTTACAGTTATTATTAATACTAAGATAGAATTTAAAATTATTGACCAGGTTGGGGCGACAGCCAGAGCTTATTTTCTCTTTATAGGATCTGATATTCTCAGTCAGAACTCATCTGCATCTTGACTCATTTCATTAGCTCGTCCCCCTCGAATCTTAATGCTTCATCGACGATGTCAATCGCCTAACTTATGAAAGGTCTCAACAAAAATTGATGGATACGAATCAGCAGACTCAATTCAATAACGGATGGATTATGCAGCTCTTAAGCCTGAGCTCCTCTCGCACAGATAAGTCCTCAGTGCTTCATACCCCTGAGCGGGCTTTATCGAAGCTACTCGAATATAAAAACATCCACCGTCTCCCCCGCCTCCAGCCCTTCTTTGGCCTCGGACACCAGCACAAAACCATCTGCTCTGGCCACGGAGCTGAGGATTCCCGCTCCGGAGACCATGATGGGCTCGGCCTGCTCTCCCTGCAGGGCGACTCTGACCAAACTGAGATATCCAGGTCGGGAGGGGATCTTCCTGGTCAGTACTGCCCTGACCTTGGGCTGAGGATCGCAACGATTGCCGATTCTCTGCAGAGCCGGCCGGACAAATAAGTAGAGATCGAAGAGCATGGCCACCGGATAACCGGGCAGGCAGATCACAGGCGTTTCGGCTACAATGCCTATGGCGGTGGGCTTTCCCGGCTGCAGGCGCACCCCGTGCACCAAAAGCTCTCCCATCTCAGCCAGGATTCGGGGCACATAATCCCTCTCTCCAACCGATGTCCCGCCGATGATGATGATCAGATCAGCCTCTTTGTTGGCTGCTATGGCCTCGCGAATGAGACCCTCATCATCAGGAATGATATCTGTCTTGTGCACTGATGCTCCCCACTTCTGGGCATAGAGCCGGGCCATAATCGAGTTGATCTCATAGGCCTCTCCCGGCTGGAGGGGGCGCGAGCCTATATCCAGCAGCTCGCCCCCTGTAGGGATGATGGCCACCTTCGGCCTTTGATAGACCTCTACCTGTTCTATAGCTAAAGCGGAAAGAAGAGATAGATCAGGCGGCCTCAGGGTATGTCCCCTGGAAAAGATCTTTTCACCGGCGGCGATGTCCTCTCCTATGCGGGAGACGTTCTTGAAAGGATGGAGTTGAGCCGTGGTCTCCAGTATGCTGCCGCGCCGTCTGGAATCCTCAAGCATCACCACCGCATCGTATGAAGCAGGAACAGGCATGCCTGTCCTGACGGGCTCGAATCTCTCCAGAAATACAGGGGCATGGGGACGGGCGCCCTTGGTCTCCTCGGATCGAACCGCAAAGCCGTCCATGGCGGCGCGATCAAATCCGGGAAGGCTTAAGGGTGAGAATATGTCCTGGGAGAGAACCCTTCCCTCCCCCCGTAGGGTGGAAAGCAGCTCGATGCGCTGCAAGGGCTGAGAGCGGCGGATAAGCATATCCAGTGCATCCGCAGCCCCAGAGAATCTCTTGAACATGGCAGAGGGACTTCTCTTCTCCTAGGGGATAAATCCTATTGTATATACTCTATATATCCTGTGAAAGCTTCATATAATGTCATGAGGGAGGGATGGGCAGACATTAAACCTCTCATAAGGACTATCATCCGATGGATATTCATCATATGGGGTAGATAACTGCATGGACTCTGTTGTTTGGCTGAAGGATGTGGGGAAGGATAATCTTTCCCTCGTGGGCGGCAAAGGTGCCAGCCTGGGTGAGATGATAAACATCGGCGTTCCCGTGCCTGGCGGATTCGCAGTCACAGCACAGGCCTTTCGGGATTTCATCAACCGGGCAGGCATAGCCAAGAAGATCTTCAAGGCTCTTGATGTCGATGTAAACCAGGAGGCACAGCTGCACAAGGCCGAGATGACCGCCAAGAAGCTGATAATGGAGGCAAAAGTTCCTGAGGACATTGAAAAGGCCATAAGGTCCCGCTATGAGGAGCTCTGCCAGCAGGAAGGAAAGCAGGTCTTTGTGGCTGTCCGCTCCAGCGCCACGGCGGAGGATCTCCCCGATGCCAGCTTCGCCGGGCAGCAGGAGACTTACCTCAATATGAGGGGAGCTGAGGAGGTCTTTAATGCAGTTCGCAAGTGCTGGGCCTCTCTATACGGGGCGCGGGCGATATTCTACAGGGTGGAGCAGGGATTTGAGCACGAAAAGGTGAACTTATCCGCCATTGTCCAGAAGATGGTGGACTCGGAGAAATCTGGAGTCATGTTCAGCTCCCAGCCCTCTACCGGAGAGCCATTGGTGGTCATTGAGGGAGCCTGGGGACTGGGCGAGTCCGTGGTAAGCGGCAGCGTCTCTCCGGACAATTTTGTGGTGGAAAGAAAAACCAAGAAGATCCTGAGCAAATATATCGCCACCAAAGAGACCATGATCATACGCGATCCCAAGACCCAGAAGACGGTTACAATCAAGGTCCCGGCCAAGAAGAGGGAGGCTGTTGTCCTTACGGACAAAGAGGCCATCGAGCTGGCCAATTATGCCGAGATTCTGGAGGAGCACTATGGAATACCCCAGGACATAGAGTGGGGAGTGGAAAAGGGAAAGATCTACATCCTCCAGTCCCGGCCCATCACCACCATAGGCAATGCCAAGAAGGCCGAGGCCTCAACTCCTGAGGCCAGCGGCAAGGTGCTTCTCACCGGCCTGGGAGCCGCTCCGGGTGTGGCCACAGGATTGGTGCGCCTCATCTCCAGCGGCAGGGATCTGGACAAAGTCAAGCAGGGAGACATCATGGTCACTAAGATGACCATGCCGGATATGGTGCCGGGAATGAAGCGGGCGGGAGCCATAGTCACAGATGAGGGAGGCATGGCCTGCCACGCCGCCATCGTCAGCCGGGAGCTGGGCTGCCCGGCGGTTGTGGGAACCAAGAAGGCCACCACGACATTAAAAGAGGGCATGGAGATCACAGTGGACGGAAGCAAGGGCACAGTCTACGAAGGCAGGGTGGCTCTAGCAGCTCCTGCAAAGCCTGCGTCAGCAGCCAGTGGTGGTGGTGTGGTCTACACTAAACCCATCACTGCCACCGAGATCAAGGTCAATGTCAGCGAGCCGGATAGGGCAGAGGCGGCGGCAGCCACCATGGCTGATGGAGTGGGGCTCTTACGCATAGAGCATATGATCCTGGGCCTGGGCAAGACTCCCAACTGGTATATAAAGAATGAAAAGACGGAGGAGTACATCGATGAGCTGGTTAAAGGCATCAAGACCGTGGCCGATGCCTTCTTCCCCCGTCCGGTCTGGGTGAGGACGCTGGATGCGCCCACCGACGAGTTCAGGGCCATGGAGGGGGGAGAGAACGAGCCCCATGAGCATAATCCTATGCTGGGATGGAGAGGCATCCGGCGCGATCTCACCGAGACCGATCACTTCCGCCTGGAGATGCGGGCCTTCAAGAAGCTCTACGATATGGGGCTGACCAATGTGGGCATCATGCTGCCCATGGTTCAGCATGTGCGGGAGTTTCAGAAGGCCAAGGAGATCATGTTCCAGGAAAACCTGGATCTGGAGAAGATTGATGTGGGCATAATGGTGGAGACGCCGGGAGCGGCTCTGACCATTGAGGACTTCATTGAGGACGGGATCGACTTCATCTCCTTCGGCACCAACGACCTGACCCAGTACACCCTGGCTGTAGACCGCAATAACGAGAACGTAGCGGGGCTTTATTCCGAGCTGCACCCCGCCATACTCAAGCTGATCGAGTATGTGGTGGAACGCTGCAATGAGGCCGGGGTCAAGACCTCCATCTGCGGCCAGGCAGGCTCCTATCCCGAGATGGCCAAGAGGCTGGTGGAGATAGGCATCACCAGCATCTCCGCCAACATCGATGCCGTGGCCACGGTAAGGGAGACTGTGGCCAGGAGCGAGAAGATATTGATGCTCAGAGCGCTTAGAAGCAGGGAGTAGTCTGCCCATAGATCAGATACCGATGAGAGATTCCAGCTACAGAGGACGGAGATGATAGACAAAGGCCTTCCGGAGAGCGAGGTCATGCGCCTGCTGGAGGAGACCAGAGAGCGAGACTACAGCTATGATCGCTTCTTCTCCACCATGTGCACCCTGCCCCATCCCATTGCGGTAAAAGCACATGATATGTTCCTGGAGACAAACCTGGGCGATCCGGGCCTCTTTCCCGGCGTGGCCGATCTGGAGGAGAGGGTTGTGGCCATGCTCGGCGAGCTGCTGGGCTGCCCCAATGCCTGCGGCTATGTCTCCACCGGGGGCACTGAGTCCAATATTCAGGCCATCAGGGCGGCCAGAAATGAGGCGGGGATAAAAGAGGGCAACATCGTTGTCCCCGCCTCGGCCCATTTCTCCTTCGACAAGATCGGCGATCTTCTCTCTCTGGAGGTGCGAAAGGCAGAGCTGGACGAGAGCCTGAAAGTGGACATCTCTTCCGTGGAAGACCTCCTGGATGAGAAAACAGTGGCTCTGGTGGGAATAGCCGGGTCCACTGAGTTCGGCCAGGTGGATCCCATTGAGGATCTGGCCAGGATGGCCGGGGAAAGTGGCATTCATATGCATGTCGACGCCGCCTTCGGGGGCTTTGTTTTGCCTTTCCTGAAAAGGAAGTTCAAATGGGATTTCTCCCTGCCTGCAGTCTCCTCCATCACCATCGATCCCCATAAGATGGGCCTGAGCACCATTCCCGCCGGAGGACTGCTCTTCCGGGGGGCCGAGTGCCTGAGCGCTCTGGAGACGGAGACCCATTATCTGACCCGGGCCAGGCAGGCTTCCCTTACCGGCACCCGGAGCGGGGCTGCCGCCGCGGCCACCTATGCGGTTATGATGCATCTGGGTCGAGAGGGCTTCCAGAAGATGGTGGACTACTGCATGGATTTGACGGAGCATCTGGTGGCAGGAGCCAGAAAGATAGGAGTCGAGCCGGTCATAGAGCCGGTTATGAATGTGGTGGCTCTGTCTGTACCCTCTCCGGCAAAGGTTCGAGAGGAGCTGATGAAGCTGGACTGGCATGTATCCATGACCCGCGAACCCAATCGAGCTCTGCGGCTGATTTTGATGGGGCATATGAGCAAAGAGAAGATCGATCTGTTCTTGGCAGACCTGGAGACGGTGCTCTCAAAGCTGTGAGCAACAGACAGGTATTAAATACTATAAAAATATATATTTGACCCGGCTTGGTTTAATAAGCCTTTTGTGCCGGTCAATATTGCAGAGGAATTGAGGATTTAAATCTTATGACCGATGGCAAAACGTCTCATTACCTTGTCGATCTCGATCTTGGCCGAGTCCCCAACCTTGGTGTCGGGCACAAAGATCACAAATCCTTCCACCCGGGCAATGCCATCTCCCTCCCGGGCGATATCCTCAATGCTGACCTCATACTCTTTTCCAACCTCTACCGGAGCAGTTGTCTCGAATCCACCCGCGGAAGACCCTTCTTGGCCTCTAAACAAAGCTTCACCATCCTTTGCGAAAACCGCTAAAAAGGCCTTCGCCATCCAGGCATCCAGGTCATGCCACTATTAAATCCTTTTGCTGTCTGCGAATGTTCCTGATGATTGGCTGTCCCTGTGCCATAGGCCGATTTAAGGCTCTAGAAAAATCAATGGAAGCAGAACTTATTTTGAAATGAACAAATAAAAAATAGAACGTCCGGTATCCCGGACATCCTTCAGTGAGCCTCGCCCACCAGATCCTTGCCCGGCGCCTGTCTCTCCACTGTGTCCAGCTTGCACTCGGCTGGCCCGCAGACCAGGACATCCTGCTCCTGGAATTTGGTGTAGGGATTCTCGGGAATGGTCATATCCAGGCCCATGGATGCTGCCATGAGCTCTACCACGTCTAAGACCTTTATGCCGGACTTGGCATCATTTCTGCCATCCATGATGTTCCTGCGGCAGAAGGGACAGGTAGAGGCAATGATATCCGCGGAGACCTCTTCGCCATCTGTGACTCTGGCCTTGGCACAATCCAGGGCCAGGTCGGGTATGCCGGCCTTGACGCCGCCGCCCGCTCCGCAGCACCTCTGCAGTTCTCTGTTTCTCACCATATCCTTGAACTTGACTCCGGGAATGGATTGAATGCATTCGCGTGAGGCCTCAAAGGCCCAGTCCCGGCCCATCTCATGCATCAGATGCCTGCCGTTGTGACAGGGATCATGATATGTAACGGTGTAGTCCAGAGGAATCTTGTACTCTACCTCACCTTTTCTTAGCTTTTCTCTCAAGAACACCGAGAGAGGCACATTCTTGTAGGGGATATAGCCCTCATACCATTTTGGCCAGTCAATAGCCGAATTTCTTATGCAGCCAGCGCAGGCGAAGAGCACAGTCTTGGCTCCAGCATCCTTGAGGGCATCCACATTATGCACAGCATGCTCGGCCATAACCTCCCTCTGGCCGGTCCTGACCATGGCAGACGCACAGCACCATTCGTCCTTGCCCAGCATGGCGAAGGGAACTCCCAGGGTGTCCAGTATTCTCACTGTGGCAACACCCAGCGCCTGCTGGCGGTAGGCAGCAGTGCAGCCCGCGAAGTACACTATCTCTCCAGACTCGGGAATCTTTATGTCCTTGGGAACCCAGCAGAGCCTGTCCTCCTGCTTGGCCATATAGGGATTCCTATCCGCTTTGACCAGCTTGGGGAACATATTCTGCTTTCCAACCGGGCCGTCTCCCCTGGCCACCAGGTTAGGCCTCATGGCCTCCCAAAGCTCCACCGTTTTGATGCCCGCCTCGCAGACCGTGCCGCATACGCCGCAGGTGGTACAGCTATAGGTATCCTCGGTGAACAGCTTCATCTCGTCATCATTAAGGGGCTTGCCTCCGAAGATCTTGGCCCTCAGGCTGTGATCCTTGGCCAGAAGCTCTCTCCACCGGGCATTCTTATACATGGGTGTTATGCCTGGACGGTCCGGCCTCACGGCAAAGGTGGGACACCACTTCATGCACTCCTGGCAGCGGTTGCAGCCGTCTACCTCCATGAGCTGGGTGGACAACATATAGCCCGTCATCAAGGGCTTGGAATTCTTTTGATCAGCCATATCTTACTCTCCTCCTCTATTGGCGATCAGGGTCATGGGCGTGGCTATGACATGGATGTACTTGCTCCAGGGCAAAACCAGAGCGAACAGCCCGATGGCCAGAACGGTATGAATCAGAGCAAAGTGGGGGGCATATACGGGATACTCGAAGAGATTCCCGATGAGGAAAGAATTTCCTCGCATCCACTCGGCGTAAAATCCGGTAATGGTGATGAGGAACACTGCACCGATGAGGAAAGCATCATAGGCGGTGGTGTTATCCCGGACGAACTTGATGAAGATCCTCCTGGAAACGGCAATGGTGGCGCCGACGAGAAGGAGGTAGCCGAATATGTCGAAGGGCAATGCCATCATCTCTTTTACCATCTCCGCCTCATGGGCCAGCCCGGCCAGGTTGAAGTGCTCGATTATATCCAGGAAGAGTGCAAACCCAGACATGGCCGCCAGGGCCAGGAATCCATAGAACATGGACATATGCATGACCCAGCGAACCGGGCTTCTGGCGAGAGTCCTCCTCAGCAAAAGAACATCAAGCACTACCGTCCTCAGAAATACCCATAAACCATCCTTAAATGCCTCATGAACCCAGGTAGCCAGGAAGAGCCAGAAGCTGTAGCGCAACTGGTCATGGTAGCCGGTGGATCCGAGGCCCCATTTCTTAAAGTTGAAATATATACCATATATCCAAACAGCCAGAATAATAACTGTCAGGAGTATCACAAGATTAAAGGTGAGGCCCAATGTGTAGAACGCCATCTCATTTCCTCCTTTTTATATTAGCTTTTGAATCGGGCGATACGACCATCATTTGTGACCAACTTAGCTGAAACTAATACTTAAATATTCCCTCACCGCAGCCGCAAATTGCTCATTTGACGGGCCAGGCTGCAGCGCCAGCGCTGACGATCTCGGGCCAGCCAGGCCATCAATCCACCATCCCCCCCTTTGTCTGCAGATCTGGGCGGGAGAGGGGCCGGATAAAAGACGGAGAAGGGCGTTTGTCTGCTGGGATTCTTGGCTGGGAGAAAGGAATTTTCATCTCCTTTGCCGAGAGGCTATTGAACCCTGCTGGATGATATTTGCTTAAATGAAAAATTAACAGCCAGGAGGCGCGAGATGCAGCTCCCAGCCCAATATATATTCTCTAAAGGAATTCCGGCCAATTTTTCCGGGGCAACTGAGGGCCGGGTTTAGGGCCTGAAAGAGGAGACTCCAATTCCAGAGCCATATCTGTGCGGAAGCTTGCAGCATCCTCAATGGCAGAGTCCAAATCCAATTTGAACAAGCTGTCCTCCATATCTAATGCATTTCACCCATTCGCTTTAGCTGCATTCGTGCATCTTCTTACATCCATACGCCATATTTTCTTCGGCATTGGACGACACCGTATAAGACAATAATCGAATATATAGATATCCCTTGTCTCCTGGCAAAGCCTTAAAGATATGCTCCCGCATACCTTTCAAGAGCATGTCTCCCATTCAATTCTTCAGCACCAACGGCCATCCGGTGAGGGTGGACTTCAAAGCCGCCCTGCTCATGGGCCAGGCTCCGGACAAGGGGCTCTTTATGCCCGAGCAGATCCCCTGCCTTCCGAGTAGCCTGATAGATGAATTTCCCGGGATGAGATATCCGGAGATCGCCCGCGAGGTTATGAGGCCGTATCTGGAACATCTGATTTCGGACCAGGCATTGCGAGGCATGCTGCAGGATGCCTACAATTTTGAGGTGCCTGTGGAAAGAGTCTTCGATGGCAAGTGTATCCTGCGCCTGGACCGGGGCCCTACCTGCTCCTTCAAGGACTTTGCTGCCCGGGCCATGGGACGGCTAGTGCAGCATTTCCTAAAAGAGGAAGGGAGAAGCATAATCATACTTACCGCCACCTCGGGAGACACCGGCTCGGCGGTGGCCCATGCCTTCTTCGGCCTGGATAATGTCAAGGTGGTGGTGCTGTTCCCGGAAAAGGAGGTTACAGAGCGGCAGCGCCGCCAGATGACCACCCTGGGCAAAAACATCTTCCCCCTGGCGGTAGAGGGAAAGTTCGACGACTGCCAGGCCCTGGTAAAGCGGGCCTTTGCCGACCCCGACCTTTCTGCACTCAACCTCTCCTCGGCCAATTCCATAAATATCGGCAGGCTGCTGCCTCAGGCAGTCTATTACTTCTACGCCCGCTCCCGGGTGGCAGGGCCGGGAGAAAAGGTCATCTTCTCCGTTCCCAGCGGCAACTTCGGAGATCTCATGGGAGGGCTTCTAGCCATGAATATGGGCCTGGGAGTCAAAAAGTTCGTGGTGGCCACTAATGAGAATGATGAGTTCCCCCGTTTCATGCAAACCGGGGCCTATGAGCCCATCCGCCCCAGCAAGAACTGCATCTCCAATGCCATGAACGTGGGCCATCCCAGCAATCTGGCCCGTCTCTTCTCCCTCTACGGAGGGCAGATGGATGAGGCCGGCCATGTGGGCAGACAGCCGGATCTCTCCGCCATGAGGAGGGATCTCTATGCAGTCTCTATAAGCGATGAAGAGACTCGCAAGACCATCAGGGAAGCTTACCTGGGACACAGGACCCTACTGGAGCCGCACGGTGCCGTGGCCTGGGCCGGGCTGATGAGATACCTGCAGGAGTGCGGTGACTACAATCCCTGCATCTCTTTAGAGACGGCTGATCCGGCCAAGTTTCCCGATGAGATCGTCCGGGCCACGGGAATCAATCCGCCCCTGCCCCCGGCCATGGCCCGACTGGATGAGCTGGAAGAGAGCTTTGAGAGGATCGATGGAGAATATGCCTCATTGAAGGCCTTATTAAAGCGATTTCGTTAGAGTTGAAATTGGTCAAAAATGCAATAGCGGATGTGAAAAGGTGTCTCGACTGGCCGAGGGCATATTCTATGATGATATAGGCAGCTTTCCCCTGCCCAGAGGGGTAAAGACGGCAGGCCTGTCTCGCGAAGGGTATCTGGATCTGGTGAGCAGCGTTCTAGCCATCAAGAGGCGGGCAGGGGTAGAGTGCCCCACCTATCCCCAGCTGCGGGATATGATCCGCATGTTCATGGACGAGATCGAGAATCCTGATCAGGCGGATAGCCCCTATCTGATTAAAACCGAGCACGCTCTGATCCGGGAGCTGGAGGCGGTCCGTGCCAGAGATGCGGTCCGGGTCTGCGTCACAGGCCCCCTGGAGCTTTATCTCTTTGCTTTCGGAGCTACGGCATATTCGGATATACTCTGCAGCCTGGCGGAAAGCGTGGCCCGTTTCCTGGAGAAAGCCGGGGATATGGGAAAGATGGCTGTCGCCTCCTTAGACGAGCCCAGCCTGGGAATGAACTCCAATATTGTCTTCTCTGAGGGCGAGATCATAGAGGCTCTGGAGATAGCCAGCCGGCCCTGCCGGGGCATGGACTGCGAGGTTCATCTGCATTCGCCGCTCTATGCGGAGATCTGCGCCCGGGTCTCGGGCATTAGCATAGTGGGAATCGAGTCCGCCTCCCATCCTGACTACCTGGGGCTGATAGACAAAAAGATGCTGGAAGAGACGGACAGCTTCATCCGGGCGGGGATTGCCCGAACCGATATCCTCTCCATGTCCGCCCAGCTCAATGAGAGGCTAGGGGTCAATCTCTGGCAGGATATGCCCAGACTGGAGCGAGAGATAATGGAGATGGAGTCGCCCGCGGTTATGAAAAAGAGGCTGGAGAAGGCCTATGACCGATTTGGGGAGAGGCTGAGGGCTACCGGCCCCGACTGCGGCCTGGGCTCCTGGCCGAGCCAAAATCTGGCAGCGAGGCTTCTGGAGAACTGTGCCTCTGCTGTACGGGACTTTCGCAGCGAAAAAGGATTGGACTGAGGGACTGAGGCGACAATGCCTCTGAGAACTCTTTTTAATGGTTCCCGCATTTTGGTCCGGCATTTCAAATATAAATATCAGAGTATGGAATAAACATATTCAACTCCCTACCATAACTCCGGAGATATCTCTCGCTGATATCACCTATTCGCAAATATTCCGCAATTGAGTTACCGATCTCAGTATATCTAATTAAGGATTACTATGATTACCATTATCTATAAATATTTTAAGAGCATTGTTTAGCCTATGAAGCTGAGGGTAGTTAGTTCTAAAAAGGAGATCACAGACCTGAACAGGAATGAGCAACTGGTTCATCTGGCCTTCCGGGCCTCTAATATGGATGTGATGAACCTGGTTCAGTCCTGTCCCCGTCTGCGAGCGGTGCAGATTCCGCCGTCTTACCATGAGACCATGTCCAAGGCCGCCCAACAGTTCCTGGAGATCCAGGGGGTAGAGCTCCTGAAGGGAGATGTCTGGGGCCACCGGAAAGACATAGATGAGTATTATGCCATAGGGGAGAAGGTTGTGGGCAGGATAAACAGCCTCATGGCGGACGGAAACAGCATCGAAGATACGGTAAAGAAGCTGCAGAGGGAGACCAAGCTCTCCGAGGATCTCATCCGCTATATCTTAAAGGAGCAGGTGATGGCTTAGAAAAGAAGAGAGTTGCAGAGACAGAAGAAATATGATAGCGAGGACTTAAGCCAGCCATCACTTCTTGTATTGAGATCAATTAGCCGAGCTGGCTTAGCTCGCACTCCTCCGGCTCCTTGTCCTCCCGCCGGCGCAAGAAGACAGGAGCGCGAAGGTGGCCGTCCTCTGTCACCTCCAGGGCGCTGACCTGCACCACCATCAGGGGCTCGGTCCATCTCACCTCGGGGATGGCTGGGGCGTTGGCAAATGAGGGGCTGTCCCTTTGGACCAGAGAACCGGTGATCTCTGCCAGTTCCGCCTCAGTGAATCCCGAGCCGACCCGTCCGACGTAATAAAGCAGTCCCCGTTCATAGGCCCCTAAAAGCAGGCCGCCGAAATAGAAAGACCGTTCCCCCTTTCCGGGGATGTAGCCGCCCACCACCAGGTCCAGCTTGAGGCTCTTCTTGATCTTGATCCAGTCCTGGCTTCTCTTGCCCGGCTGGTATGTGGAAGCCAGCCTTTTGGCCATCACTCCCTCAATTCCCATCTTCAAAGCGGCGGAGAAGTAGTCCTTTCCTCTGGCGGAAAAAGAGTCGATTATGCTCACATTGTCACTCTCCTGGAGCTCCTGCTGGAGGATCTGATTTCTCTCGCGCAGGACCAGGTCCAGAATGCTTTTGCCCCCAGCATAGAGTATGTCAAAGACCACATAGCTGGCGGGAAGAGCCTGGGAGAGGTAGTCTATGCGCATCTTTTCCATCTGGTGGTCTCTCTGTGCCAGGGAATGAAAGTTGGGCTTGCCGTCGGCAAAGACGGCGATCTCACCGTCCAGAATGCAGCTACAGCAGCTGCCGGCCAGGGCTTTCTCCAGCTCAGGATAGCGATAGGTGATTTCAAAGCCCCTGCGGTTGTAGAGGTGCGCCGTGCCGGAGGAGACCAGAGCTATAGAGCGTGTCCCGTCGATCTTGGGCTCGAATATCCAGTCAGGGGAGTCGAAGGGCTGGCCGGATACGGCGAGCATGGGCTTTGGTGGAGAGAGGGGATGCAGGCTCATTGTTTCAGCGACTCTGCCGTCTGGCGCAGGGCCTCCATCAGGCTCTTGGCGGCTGGCCTCGCCCTCCTCTTTTCCGGAATGATAACCGTCCCTTCCATCTTGGATTTGACCAGGGCCTCGATCTTCTCCCGATACTGATCTTTGTATCCGGTCAGGTCCAGCTCTCCGCTCAGGCTTTCTATGATCTGGGCTGCGAGAGCCAGCTCTTTTTCTCCCGGCGGAGCAAGATCCTGCAGGGCGGGAAAGATTTGGGGGTCCATGATCTCGCCATCATAGCGCAGAGTGGTGGCCACTATCGCCCCCCTGTAGTAATGCACCAGGACCAGCCTCTCTTTGGAGCGGAAGGTGATCTTGCCCAGGCCCGCCTTGCCTGTCTTCTCCATGACCGCCTGCATCAGGGAATAAGCCTCCTCGGAGCGGTCCGGGAGGAGGAGGTAGGTGGTATCGAAGTAGTGAGGATCGATCTCAAAGAAGTTCACGAACCGGTCCAGGAGGATGGTGTTCTTGGAGTCGGGCCGGGCGGAGTCGATCTCCTTTTTCTCCAGGAGTACATATTTGCTTTTATCCAGAGGATAGCCGTAGACTATGTCTGCCATTGAGACCTCCTCTCCCTCCTGGCAGATGCGCTTGAAGGAGATTGGGGTCTTGCAGCTCTTGTGCAGCATGCGAAAGCTGATGCGCCTGTCCCGGATCAGGGATAGGGCTTTGACCGGAATGTTCACCAGGCCGATTCGAAGGCTGCCGGACCAGGTGGTGCGGGGCAGAGCGGATGGAGGCGATGCTTCCGATGGTTGTTCACCAACCCTTTTTTCTTCAGCTATCTGCACAACCTCGGGCATGGGAAATAATAGGGCTGCAAAATACTAATGCTTTTGCACTCGGTTGAGAGAGCCTAGGTGATAGGATGCACATAAATGCCGACAAATTCGGATTAGCTAAAGAAGCTCTTGAAGCTCTTCTCTGCTGATTCCAGCCTCTATTAAAATCTGCATAAGGGTTCCTCTTGCAATCTCTCGGCTGCTGTGAAAAGGGACTGTAACCCGTCTCTTTGTTTCAGCATGCGCAAAAATGTAATGGCTACCTGTGACTTTCTTCAATATGAAGCCTCTCTTTTCCAGAATAGCTATTACTTTTTGAGGAGAGAGAACTGGAAGCTTAGGCATGTGCTTGCACAGTAACTCTGCACTCGATGAGATTGTCTTCTACCGGGACGGGCACCCCATCCTCAATTAGGCTCTCTACATAGCCTGATATTGCATCTTTGGACATCTCTATGGCCTCTTCCACAGTTTTTCCATAGGTGATGCATCCAGGAAGGGCTGGGACCATCACGGTGTAGCCACCTTCAGGCTCTTTTCTAAGGGTGATTCTATAGCTAAAAGTCCGCATAGCATATATTGATTGTAGATTATGAAATATAGATTGCGGGTGGATCTATCTGACTGAGATTGCCCGGATTGCATCCCCAAAGAACTCATGCGCTACAGCAAGTGCATATCTTGAATCAGGCCTTATATCCTGATGCAGGGCTCGGAATTCTACGAAGGATTAAGCGGCATGGATGATGATTTTTTTGCTCAGGAAAAAGTTAACTTCAATGCCCGCCATCTCTTCTCCCAATCATGGACCACTTCGATGTAGCGGTCATAGGCGCCGGCCCGGCGGGCTCCATGGCCGCCAAGTATGCGGCCAAGGCGGGAGCTTCCACTATTCTGCTGGAGGAGCACACCGGAGCGGGCTGGCCGGTGCAGTGCGCCGGGCTTCTGGGCAGCCAAGCCCTGGCCGAGTCGGAGCTGGCGGCGGGCTCTTTCATCCTGGGAGGGATGAAGGGAGCCACCATCTCTCCTCCCCCGGCGGAGTCCGCCTGGACTTCAAGGCTCAGGATCGCCGGGCTTGGGTGGTGGACCGCAGGCTCTTTGACCGGGCCCTGGTGGAAGAGGCTCTGGAGGAAGAGGCCATTTTCCGGCCCTGCTCCAGGGTGGAGGAGATCAGGCTCGGTCGGGAGAGGAGCATTCTCTCTCTGGCCGCCGGGAAGCAGATCTCAGCGGGGGTGGTGATATCCGCTGAGGGTGTCTCGGCCCTGCTGGCCCGCCGGGCGGGGATAGCCGCTCCCCAGATCATCCTCTCCGGAGCCCAGGTGGAGGCGGCCTTTTCTGTAGAGGATCCGGAGAAGGTGGAGGTGCATCTGGGGGCAGCTCCCGGCCTCTTCGCCTGGGTCATTCCCTTAAGCGAAGACCGGGCTCGCATTGGCCTGTGCGCCATCAACAGCGCCTGCGAGAGGCTGAGGGCTTTTTTAAAGTCCGACCTGATCCGGGAGCGGCTGAGGGGAAGCCCCCTGGCCCTCAATGTGGGCGGCCTGCCCCTGGGCCCTCCGGCCGCGACAGCAGTTGCCGGGCTTTTAGCCGTGGGAGACGCTGCCGGCCAGGTCAAGCCTACCTCAGGCGGCGGGATCTACCCCGGGCTGGTGGCGGCGAAGATTGCGGGCGGCGTGGCGGCAGCAGCAGCCCTGGAAGCAGATGCATCTGCTCCGAGGCTAATGGAATACGACCGGCTCTGGCGGCAGGCGGTTGGAAGCGAGCTGGAGATAGGAATGAGGCTCTACAGGATGATGAATAAAATGACCGCAGCGGAGACGGACGAGTTGATAGGCTATATCGCCAGCCGGCCTGGCTTGATCAAAACCATAGAGGATTACGGAGACATCGACCGGCCAAGCAAGCTCATGGCCCGACTGCTGCCCCACCTGGACTGGGATGCCATCCGCCTGGCCAGGCTGCTGGGATATGCGCTGGGCTAATGCTCTATTCTATTGATTTCAGTTCAGGGACTCGACCCGGCTGTTGCCCAGCTCGTCCTCTGCCACCAGAAATGTATTGTCGAACTGACCCTGCACGTCGGAGATATGGCTGATGGCGATGATCTGGGGAAAGCGCTCCTCAAGGCTTCGCAGCATCTGGATCATCTTCTCCCGGTGCTCCTGGTCCTGGCTGCCGAAGACCTCATCCAGAATGAGAAACGAGTAGCTGCTCCCGTCCGGTCCGAAGCGCATGAGATACTCGCTGATAGCCACCCGAACGGAGACGGCGATCATATCTATCTCCCCACCGGAGTAGCGGGATATGGGATAGAATGTTCCCCCGTCCTCCACCTGGATATTGAAGTCCTCATCGATCTTGATCAGGCTGTACTTGCCGGAGACCTCCTCCAGGATCTCCCCCGCCGTGCGGGCGATCTCATTTTTAACCCGGATCAGCACCTGGTCCATGAAGCTATTTATCAGAAGACGGGTGGCATCCACCACTTCTCCCCTCCGGGAAGCCAGAGCAGCGCTCTTCTCCAGCTCCACCTTCCTCTCCCCTTCCCGAACCAGCCGGTCTCTCTCCGCCAGGAGGACTCCCATCTGCACCTGCCTCTCGGAGAGGATCTTGTCTGCACTCTCCAGCTCCGCCTTTGCCTCGGCCAGGGCGGCTCTGGCCTTCTCATGCTCCTCCAGGCGGTAGGACAGGGATGAGATCTGCTGCTGGCAGCTCTCTATCTCTGCCTTTAGCCTTTCCGTTGCTGCCAGAATGCCCTCCAGCCTCTCTCTGGCTTCCCCCTCCCCGGCCATGAGCAGGGCAATACTCTGCCTCTCGCTTTCTGCACCGGCAAGCTCCCTCTTCTCCTTAAAGAGGGACTGATACTGGGCAGGGTCGTAGCCCAGGGCTTCCTGCGACTCATAGAGGGCCTGCAGAGCCCTCTCCAGCCCGGAGACCTCTTGCTTTAGCGCCTCCCACCGCTGCCGGAGTGGCGGGATCTGTGCCGCCCTCTCGCTCAAAGCCAGGAATCGGTCATGCACCGGCTTGAGGGATAGAGCCTGACCTCTTGCCTCCAGAAAGTCGGCTTCCTGAAATCCCAGAGCCTCTAACTGTCCCATGAGCTGGCTTTTTTTATCCTTTAGCTCTGCCAGCGCCGCCTCTCCATCAGCAGTCTCCGTCTCCGCTCCGGGCAGAGTCTGCAGGCGCAGAGATAAAGCACCATGCTCCTGCACCAGGCGGTTAAGGGCCTGTAGCCGGGACTCGGCCCCCACCAGCCTGGCTTGATCGAATTTCGCCTGGCCCAATTCCTTTATCCTGGCAGCGATGGCATTTTCCTCCCCCTGGATCTCATCGATCTGCCGGGCCAGGCTGGCGATTGAGGCCTGCAGGGCGGCACGTCTGCTCTTCTCAGCATTTATCCGGTCGAAGGCAGATCGAAGGTTGCTCCGCGATCTGGCCACACCCTCCAGCTTCTCCTTCTGAGATTCGATCTCCTCTTCCAGCCTCTTCATCTCTTCTCCGGCCCCGACCAGGCTATGTTCATACTTGCCGGTCAGAAGATCACGCTGGCCCTGTAGCGGCCTCTCGCAGGTGGGGCAGAGCCCCTCTTCTCCCAGGGCTTTGACCCTCTGGAGAGATCGCTCCGCCTCTCCCAGGGCCTTCTCCGCCGCCTTGCGGCTTCCTCTTGTTTCAGCCAAAATGCGGGACAGCTCGCTGTTCAGCTGATCCAGATCCCGATCTTGCTGCAGCAGGAGGGCCTCTCTCGGCTCGATGTCTTTCAGCGCCTCCATCTCCGCTCGCGCTCTCTCCCCCTCGCTCCTGCGCAAGGCCAGCCGCTCCTCCAGGCCGCTCTTTCTGGCCTGAAGACCCTCTATCTCTTTCTGCTTCTCCTTTTCCCGGAGCAGATATGCCAGATGATCCCTGCAGCGGATCTCTTCCTCGCGGCAGCTGCTGATCTCCTCCAGCCTGGCTTTATCTCTGAGCAGATCGCCGCGCAGCCTGACCGCCCGGGCCAGCCTCTCTTCCGCAGACTGCACCTGAGACCGCACTTGCCTGATATCGGATTGCAGATCCCTGTGCCTGTCTCTGACCTTCTCCAGGGCAGCAAGCCTGTCCTGCAGCAGTATATACTCCTCCTCCCTGATGAGGAGGCTCTCTCTCTCTGCTGCGTCTTTTTCCAGATGCTGCAGACTGCTATGGCTCTCCGCCAGAGCTTTTCTCTCCCCCTCTAAAGCAGCCCGGCGGGAGGCTATGCTCCTGGCCAGGTCCTCAAAAGCCGCTCTCTTGGGCTCCAGAGCCTCCAGCCGCTCCCTCACTCTGGCCAGCCTCTCCAGCCGGGGCTGGATCTCATAGAGCCTCTTCCGGGAGAGGTCTATGGCAGCAAGATGCTTCTTTTCTGCCTCGGCCCTCTCATCCAGCTCGGCCTGCCCTTTCTCCAGGCTGGCTTTCCTCTCTTGGAGCATCTCGTGACTTTGCATCCTCTCTACCTGAAGATCCAGCTCCTTCTGCCACTCATCCAGACAGCTGGCCAGCTCCGTTCGCTTTCTATCGGCCTCCTCGAGCCCCTTTTCCTCGGCCTGGATAGCCAGAGCAGCCTGCTCCAACTTGCCGGAGACATCCCCTATCTCCCCCAGCGCTCCTGATAGCCGGGCCATCTCCTCCTGGGCTGCCGCCCTATCCGCCTTGATCAGATCCAGAGCATGCTCCTTGATGTCTTCCAGGCCGAGCAGCTTGAGCAGGTACTCTCTCTTGCCCATAGCACCCTCTTTTAGCAGGCTGTCCAGGTCCTTCTGCCGGGCGTAAAAGGTCTTCATGAAATCCTGATAGCTGATCTTGAGGATCTCCTCCAGCTTGCTGTCCACCTCCCGGCTTCCAAGGGCAACCCTCTGCCCGTCCAGTTCCAGATATGCCTCCGGGGTGTTGGCCTTTCCCTTCATCCCCCTGTAGATGACCAGCTCCTGCTTGCCCAATGAGATGGTGAGGGCTACGGTCACAGGATCGGATTCCCTGGCACGGCAATTGCGGATGAAATCCCTCTTGATGGCAGAGGCACGATTGCCGTAAAGGGCCCAGGCTATGGCCTCCACTATAGTGCTCTTGCCCGCCCCATTGCTGCCCACAATTCCGGTCAGACCATCGGAGAACTCCAGATCCGCCCTCCGGAACTTCTTGAAGTTCCTCAGGACCAGCCGATTAAGATGCATCCAGCCTCTCCCTGTGTTTGGCGGATACCGCCCGCTTGATGATCTGTGATCCGTAAGAGCAGACCTCGCCCTTGATCGCTGCGGCAATTCTGCCCCCGCCGGACTGCTGCTCTAAATATAAAGAGAACTCCTCCTCCAGGCTGCGCCGGTCCACCTGCTTTTCTAAGTGCTCCTTTTCGTCCTCAAACTCAGGACGGATCTTGAAGTAAAGGGCAGTGGAGCCCAGACGGCTGAGCCTGACCGGGTCAAGGCTTCTGTAGGCCGCTCGGTTGACGTTCTTCAATGTGATGCGCACCATCATATCTTTGATATCATCCTCCCGGCAGAGATCGATCAGACATTCGGCAACCTCCTGGGATTGCATGCCGCTGCAATCAATGGCCGGATGATCTTTCATATATTCAGGCTGTACGGGAATGCCCTCTACCTGGCCGCTCTCCAAATCCACTAGCAGCATTCCCTTCCTGTCCCGAGCCTCGCCGAAGTTGAAGTAATCCACCGAGCCGCTATACCAGGCGTTGCCCGAGATCCGGGCCTGGCTGTGGAAATGGCCCAGGGCAATGTAATCAAAATCGCTTTTAAGGAGGCTGTCCGGCAGCTCATGCTCTCCCACGCTCCTCATCCTGCGGTTGGATAGCGACTCCACCAGGCCGTGCATGACCAGAACATCTCTTCCTTTCTTCTCCATCTTCTGAAACTCGGCCAGATAGTCGCCCGGCTCCAGGCAGAAAGGTATGCAATGAAAGCAGCGGTCACCTACCTCGAATTTTTCGTATCCGTACCTCTGGGCGATATGTACTTCCCTCATATCCTCAAAGAGCCGGAAAGGGCTGGTCTGGGAGAAGCTCTTGGGGGCATCATGATTGCCGCTGATGATGATCACCGGAATGCCTGCCTCCGCCAGCCGCAACAGCCCCCTCTGAAAGACCACCAAAGGCCTGATTCTGGGCCGGACATGATGGAATACATCCCCGGCATGAACCACGGCATCGGGCTTGAGCTCAATGATCTTTCCAATGGCGCGATCAAAACCGGAATAAACCAT
>JADHEF010000386.1_pt1 | contig 48643 bp, 55 predicted proteins | sample 8952391 | NCBI WGS metagenome assembly JADHEF01 (sample SAMN16124439, study PRJNA663245) | bioreactor sludge metagenome | isolation source: sludge (nitrite) | place: India:Bengaluru | collected 2019-02-28 | reverse complement strand
CTATTTGCTTCGTGAAGGCTCGCCGGTAACGTGGCGAACTGAGAAATGTGACGAGTTCCTTAATGCTGCCGTTGATCTCTGGAAACAATGGTGAAACAGGAAACGTTAGCGTTGCTCAGCTCATGAGAAGGCACACCATTCACTTGTTCATGTGGGGCTACCAGCCACACTTCAGGGCGTTACTTGAGTCTCGATCCAAAGATGTTTTTGCGCAAATTGGGGCGGGTCTTGCACCAAAGGTGCTGCTGGTGGGCGCTCGGGCACCAAATAACGAGAACCCGAATCCGGTTTGCATCGAACCCGAGGATGGCGAATGGCCATTGACGTTGTTCTCAGGCCTGCTTGATGCGATTGAAGATACGGTTAGCAATCATCATCTGCAAGAAATTTTCTACAGTGATGAGCAGAGCATGCGTGACAAACCGGAGGTTATCCGGAGAGACTCCGTAACTACAGCGATACGCAAAGCGCTATTACCCTATGACGACGACAACGGCGTACATTCTTTGTGTGGCAGAGCCTACCCAGTAGGCGGTTACTACGTTGTTCCGGTAATTCAGATCCAGAAATCAGTTTTTCAGCAATTTCCTCCACTAATTGAAACTGTATCTGACGATCGGTGGGCCTCTCAAGGGTATCGAAGCTTCATTCATGCATGCATGGGGACCTTGTTATCCGAGGCAACTGACGAGCTTCGTGGTCCCGATCCTGGTCGTTCGTTGTTTGGCAATATGCGCCGGGCAGATGAGATCGTTCGTAATGCAGCAACGAGTTTCATGCAGACTCCAGGCATTGCAGTCCAGAAACGTTATACCCACGCAGACCTGTTCGAGCGTTTTAACCTGATTTCCTCTTTGATGTACGAAGGTGCAGAGGGAACCGGCCACCTGTTGTTAACGGACCCGGAAAACGAAGCAATCGATTATGTACTTCGATTCAAAGTACCTGTCCCGTTCCGTGAACCGCGATGGGCACGAAAAATCTTGCAGATGGCGGCGAATGACATTGCCTTGGTTGCGGACCCTGAGTGTATCCATGGCCTTGGGCGATTGAGAGCCGAGCACGATCCTACAAAGCAGGACATTTTCGTCATCGATTTCCTGGATCACTATCATTGGGAGTTGCGATGCGGGAAGCAGGTGTTACTGAGAAGTCGTTATGGTGAGCCAAGATTGCCGAAGGAAGTAATTAGCCGTGACTTATTCATTAACAACATTGCGCGGATATTTCCGGACTCGACATCGGATAACCGTAACCATCTATGGGGTCTATTCAATGCCGCTGTAAGTCAAGGGCATGGCAACATGATCGTTATTGCCTCAGATGCCGAGGAAGAGGCTAAGCGCCTAGCCCAGCAGGGGACAGGCATTCATCCAACTTTGATGACAGAGGAACTGCTTGGGCGAGTAAGCGGTATTGATGGAACAATTATTCTCGATCCACAAGGCTTTTGCCATGCAATCGGAGTCATTCTTGATGGACTCGCAACCCCCGACTGCACACCTTCGCGAGGCTCTCGCTATAACTCGGGGTTGCGCTATGTGGACGTTGGAAATGCTCGACGCCTTGCGATCGTGGTGTCCGACGACCATACCGTCGATATCATCCCTTTGCTGCGTCCTCAAATAGCGAGGACGGAAATTGATGCAAAGATTTCAGCACTCGAACGAGCAACGCTCGACAACTATCACCAACCGAGAAACTGGCTCGAGAAACACCGTTTTTATTTGAACGACAATCAATGCCGGAGAGTTAACTCAGCACTTGACCGCATCGAGGCGCTGCCGAGGGAGGTGGGGGAGATCGTAATCAACACCACTCGTTTCAAAGCTGATCCAGGTATGGACGAGAGTTATCTGCTTTAAAGAGGTGAAATTCCTCTGTAGATCAGGAAAGCCAGATGCTAAGTCCTATTTTTACACGTATGTCGGCTGTACCCGTAATCAACCATCTTTTCGAGGAGAATTGCGAGACCTCCTTTATACAACCTCTGGTCGTAAATTTTCGGTTTTCATTCAATGCACGGTGAATAACGCAACGTCGGGATTTCCCACCAGCGTTGCCCCAAAACCGCCTCACGGCGGATAACGAAGATGATTTTCCTATCAGAGAGATTGCTTTCCTGAAAACCGCCTGCACGGATAACGATCGGGGCTGGTGAATAGCTTGCGTTCTAACCCTGAAAACCGCCTGCGGCGGATAACTCAATTTGGCGGCTACAACGTACCCGTTGTATCCTGAAAACCGCTTCACAGCGGATAACAATCGACAACCCAAATGCCAAACTAACGTCTACCTGCAAACCGCATACACAGCGGATAACGTATCGTGCCGGCTCCAGTAACCGATTGCGTGCCTGTAAACCGCCTACGGCGGATAACAGTATCTGTTGGCCGTTGAACCTTCTATGACGCCCGAAAACCGCCTACGGCGGATAACTAAATCGCGGATGCGTGTGCGATCTCGGCCGTCCTGTAAACCGCCTACACAGCGGATAACCGACAGAGGCATTAGCCAAGCGTAAGGCATCCCCTGCAAACCGCCTCACGGCGGATAACTCCCGTGGCTTTGAAAGCATCGGGGTCCATCTCCTGCAGACCGCCTTCGCGGATAACGATATTCCGGTTTTCTCGTTGCCAAAGCGCCGCCTGTAAGCCGCCTCACGGCGGATAACGAGATCGGTCGAAGTTTGTTCGAGATGGCTACCCTGCAAACCGCCTGCACGGATAACTTGAAATCGCCACCTCGGTCGGATACATACCACCTGCAAACCGCCTGCGGCGGATAACCATTTCCGACTGGTTCAGATTTCACACGTTTCCCTGTAAACCGCCTACGGGCGGATAACTTTCAGTGCTTTGGGTAGCTGGCAGCATTCAGTTACGCAGTGAGGCTCACTGGGAACACCGCCTCCTCCGGTTCCGTTTGCCAATAGGGCAAGCGCACTGCCAACGGCATCGTGCTCACAGACTGATCGCTCCGTCCTTCCAGTTGATTCCATATCGCGATCGGCAACGGGCGGGCGGGAAAACCGCTTGGCAGCATCCAGGAGCAATCCTCATCGGTCTCGATCCACGACACATCGGTAATTTGCCCCGCGCCCGACGTTGCCCGCTTTCCAATACCGGGGATGAAATCGGAAATCATCTGAGCGGCTTTGTCCGGATCGCCCACACCCCAGAAATACACCTCGCGCGCATCGATTCCCGGATAGGCACTCATGTTGGCCTTGTAGTCTCCGCGCTGCTGATCGACGTGGGCATATCGCCCTCCACGAGCATTGGGCTTGAACAACTCGACCGACAGATCCTTCTCGGTACGCAACGACATGATGCGTCCGACCGCCGCATGGCGATACGAACGACAGCAGAACAGGCTGGAGCCCTTGAAGATACCGTGTTCCATGGCAAGCGGAATCAGCGGAATCGTGTCTTCACCCATGAGGCCTGTCGCATGATGTACGGCCGCCGACAGCAGACCGTCAAGGGTCAACGGAGTCGCGCAGTAGAAGGGGGTCGCAAGTTGTAACGTCAGTTTGAAATTGATATCGCTCATTTCTTCGTCTCGCATCAAATCACGGTATGCAACTCACCGCTGGCCAGGCACAACTGGGCAGCTGGATAACTCCGCTCGTCCGAGAGGAAGCGGGCCGGAATGCAACTGCGCAGATCGCCCCGCATTTTGCGTGCCGGCGCCTTCATCAACACGGGGTCGAGCGACGCTTGCATTGCCTCGGGTAGAGGGAATCTCGGGTCGGCCACAAAGACCGTGACGTCATCAGTCGGTGAGCGCAATCCTCGGCCGATTCCTTGCTCGAGCTTTCTGCGGGTTTTCCCCATGTCGCGGCCGGCAAGGATGCGGTCGATGTACGACGCCTCATAACCCTTCGCGGCAAGGTGAACGCGCTCATGCACCTGAGAAGTACGGTCCGGTGGCAAGAAGGGGATGCGGGTAATTACGAGGTTGTTGACCCGTCCGGGCTCATCAACGCCTTCCCACGCCCCCGGTGAGATCAACACTGCATTGGGACGTGACGCGTCGCGATACATCGACAGCAATGGGCGTATCGGCTGCCGGCGACGATGCACCAACAGGTTGTCGAGTCCGTGCAGCCTCTGTTCGAGAGCCTCCGTGTCGCGCCACGAAAGGGTCAGCACCAGGGTACGGCGCCCTTGAGCCTGAGCGGTCCGCACCACGGTAGCGCAATAATCCAGCCACTCGGGATCCGTCTCCACGCCCGCTTCCGCGTCTACCCCCGGTTGAATCAATGTCGGACTCGGGACTGAGGGGTCCGCCAGCACAAACCGCATGGTGCCGAAACGACGCGGCTGAAAGTTGAAGAACAGATCCGTTAGGACATTATGGATCGGCAGTTTTTGGTCACCGCTGGCTTCGTCGTCCGCCGACCGCTTCGGCGGATGTCGAACGATGCCGATACTGTTCGAGAAGTCATCGAAGGCATCCGGAAATCGACGGCCCGGCGTCACAAGGGTGGCTGACGTAAAGAGCGCGCATTCCAAACCGCTGACCCGTGGCTCCTGCGACTCACCTTGCCGCTGATTCCGCCACAGGCGACTCATGATGCGTCCAGCAGCCGGGTTGCCGACGGTCAGGCTCGGATAGGCTCGAATCGGTGACCAGCTGAGTAGCGCCGTGCTGTCGCCGCTGCTCATGGCCTGTTGTAATCGATCAAGATCGCCGGCGACATCAAGGAAGTCCGCCGTCAGCCGACGCTTGGATGCGTCACTCCCATGCTCGTCGAACAGGCTCTTCTCTTGGCTGAGAAGTCGCGCCGTCTTGGCAACGATCGCGTTTACTTCGGCCAGAGTACGCCCGAAGGCATCCGTATTGGCAATTGCCGCAATCCGGTTGCTCGGTACGTGTTGCGCCATTGCGTCGCTGTGCAAACGCTCGACACTCCGGGATAGCGTTGGCATGTTGAAGCTCGTTGCGACCGACTGAGAGACGGCCAGCAACCGATGCAAAGGCAGATTCGATGAGAGCAGGCTGGAGGCGACCTCCGGCAGACAATCGGCTTCGTCGAACACCGCGAGCGCAATCTTGCGCTCGTCACCGTCGAGCACAGAAGCCCATCGATACGCATGCATGACCATCAATGCATGGTTGCAAATCAGGACGTCGGATTGCTTCGACCCCGCAACATCGGCCTCGTACCGGCTGCAGTCCTCATTCGGTGAGCCCGCATCGAGGCAAATCATGGACCGGACAACGCCATCAGGAAGCGACTCGAAGGTCATGTCGTCCATGAAGTCGTCGAGTACGCCCGTGCTGTCATCCTCGTCACACCAATCCACAAGGTCGTCCAGAAAATCGATCGCGTCTGTATAACGCTTCCGGTTCTCGTTGGCGAGCATGTTCTTGAGCTGCAAGCAACCACTCTCGGAAACGTAGTTCGCGCGCCCGATACGCCGAGAAGCTGACAGCTTTACGGACGTCAATTCCTCGATCCATGCCACCGCTCGCGGAGCATCCTTTACGAGAATCTGGCGCTGCAGCTGGCGAGTAAAGGTCGAAATTGCAATCCGCTTGCCGGTATAGGCTGCATAGAGCATCGCTGGAACCAGGTAGGCGAGCGTCTTGCCCAGCCCGGTCGCCGCCTGCAGCATATTCAAGGCGGCACGCTCATGTTCGGCGTCGTAACGGCAGAACCCGCGCGCCGCGCGCAGCGCATAATCGAGCTGCTGCGGGTTATGACGCAGGCCATCGCGCACAGCCATCCCGTCCGCCCCAAAAACAGCGCTTACGCCATCCACAATCTTGGATTCAAGATCCATCCACTTCTCCTGTGATTTCAAACCGCCTCCCGGCGGACAAACTCTCAAACATCAAGCAACACCTACCAACCATCTCGCGACGGGAGCATCAGAAGTCAGGGACCAGTACGCCGAGCCCGTAGCTGCTCGCATCATCGGTTTTGCCGGTCGGCTGACGCACGATACTCAGGGCAAAGTTCTGCCCGGTGGTGGTGCTCTGCATCCATAGAAAATGTCGCGGCCGTCGCGCCTTGCCTTCCTGTTGAAACTCAGGGATGGACTCACCACGGGCAGCGGCTCGAGCGCGCAACCGGGCAAGGCGGGACGGCGCCGATTTGTCCACGCCGCGATCGCGCGCGAAGCAGACCGAAGCCCTGGTTTCTGGCACCGCTGCGACCGGGAACAGGCGGATGAGTCCGCGTTCGACCAGGACGTCGACCGCCTGTGTGTAGTTCGTCAGGGCTGAGGGTTGTCCGAATACACGGAACATCAGCCCGAACTCGCCCGGTGTTTGGCGCCAGTCGGGCCACGAAACGGCGAGATCATCGCCGTTTGCGATCCGAGCGTGCGCGGCCGACAGCAACCGGGCATGCAATTGATGTCCGATCGTTGGCTCGCGCAGCAGGATATCGAGGTAGTGCGAGCGCTCTGCCATCACTTCACCGCCGGAATCTGGAAATCCCACGATTTCCCGTCCATGAAGGCGTCAAATGCCTTGCACGCCTCGGCGAGATCCTGACCTTCGATCGCCAGTGGCTCGAACGGCGTCAGCGTGATCCTGCCAAGCGAACGCTTACCTGTCAGCGACGCCTCAAACACTTCCCAACTTCCGGATACGAGGCCGCAGCCGTTCGCAAAATGGGCTCCGACAAACGGATGGAGCGCGAACTGATTCAACGATTGCAGAACCAGGCCCAGTTCGATCTGCGTGCTACGGATCAAATGGAAACTGTGATCCATGACGGAACCTTGGGGAATAGCCTGCCAGCCTGCCAGCGGCATGCCGATCGACACGTCCGTCGTGCCCGAGCTTTCCTTCACCGCTTCAAGTTCCTCCTGTAACGATTCAAGACGGGCACTCAACGCGGCCAGTTCCTCGGTCGCCCCGGTGCGACGTGCTGTCTTGCGAGCCGCGTCTACCTTCTTGATTTCCGCCTGAATGCTCGAACGATCCTTACCGCCGCGCGCCTGCCGAATCAGGTTGTCGACATCTGCGTCGCTCAAGTACGCAATCTGGCTCTTGTCGCGGTAGAGGTCATCCGTTCTCGCACCGGAGAAAATCGTAGGCTCCGACGCTTCGACGCAAATCGCATTGCTCACGTTGATGCGCCCCTGGACGAAGCCGAGAAATCCCGCATCGCCGGCGCCAAAAACGGAAAGTAGGGGATTCTTTTCACGCCAGTCGGCTTCGTGCGCGACAGACGATCGCTCCTGTTCGCCGGCCCCCTTGATCCCCCCCAAGGTCAGAAAGTAGTGCTGTTCGAGTGAAAAGGGCTTTTCGTCGCCGGTAATGCGGGAAACCGCACTGCGAACCACATCCCGCGCAGCGCGCCGAAGTGTTCCGCGCAACCCTGTGCTCGGGAACATCAAGCGCCGTCCCTTGGCGGTGGTCGTGGATGGCACCGGAACTGGTTGGTTCTTTTGTCCTTCGCGGTCGAGCAGGTCTTTCGAGCACGTGGCAAGCGGCTGTTCGGCGATCAGTTGGCCGGAGACTACAAAGGTCTTTTGCATCAGATGTCCTCAATGGAAAGTGCTGCGATGAAAATTTGATATGCTACAGGGGTTAATATAGCAGTTATCAAATATCAATCAACAGGAGCTTTTGACAAATGGATGACAGCAATCCGGTAGGTTTCTGGTATGCAAACCTGGGGCGTCATCTCTCCGACGCCCCGGCACAAGAGTCGTGCAAAGCGCGACTGCCGACGCGACTGAAGAGAGGGGTTGACCTGAATACACTGGGCGCCGGCATCGCCGCTTACTACATCGTCACCCAGACGAAGTCATGGTTGCACGGCAAGATCGAAAGAGAGAGCAACGCACGGGTTGAGTTCGTTGCAGCAGACGCGGAGGCCAGAGTGTCTGGGGAGCAGTTCATCGCCCGCTGGCTCGTCTCCGACCAGTTCACCACTCCCTGCATGATCGGCGTGATTGGCAATGCGAACCCCAACGCTTCTTTCTGCATTTCATACTCAGCAGCGAGGGTGAACTACTGCGAAGCGGGGAAGGGCTTTTGTTTCGACCTGGACAAGATCAAGCGTGCGATCACGCTCATCGGTGACCGCTCGTGGAGTGAGAAAATCAGCCCGGCGATCAGGCAATATTACGCTTTGCTTGAAGCGCGAAATGCCGGGAAAGAAAGCGAGATCGCCAAAGAACACACAAAGATGTCGAAGTTGATCGAGAAAACGCCCGAGTTGGCTTCGATCATTCCGGCCTTGGATATCCGACCTGGATCAGGCGAGTACATCGTATTGGGTTGGTTATACCGGCAATAATTGTGTTGCGCGGCATTTTCGTCGTATCTTGCTAAGGCGTAAGGAAAAACACACAGTGAGCTAACCGCACAGGTAGTTGGTAGGTGCACCTGATATCCGCCTCCGTCGAAGTTTTTGTGAGCTACCGCACAGGTAGTTGGCAGTGCACTGAGCTTATCGGGCTAGCGCGGTTCTTCGTGAGCTACCGTACAGGTAGTTGTCCGAGCGGCCATTCGCTTTAATGGCTGCCCCTGTCTACGCGGAGCGAAGTCCTCTCGGGGACTTCGAGTTGCGTCTCAGTCGCCTGACACGCCATTGCGGCGACTGTCAGGCGGAACTTGAGCTGCTGCCTAGCGTTCATTCCTTGTCAGCTTGCAGCTGCTCGCTATAATGAGCCCATCGCACAAGTCGATGCGAGCTGCCCATCTCGGCCTATCTGGTTCGCCGGAACGACATCAAGGTTTGGTTTTGCAATCGTCTCCCCATGGTTTTGCGGGTTGCGGCAATGGGCACTGCTTTTCCGCATTCCAACTTGGAGAACGCATGCACACCAATACCATCAGCGCCACTGCGCTGGAAAAACTCAAGCGACTGGCCAAGCTGCACCGCGACACAACCGGTCTTCCCCTTGCCACAGCGCTAGAAGCTGTCGCCCAACAAGCCGGATACCAGAGCTGGAAGCAGGTAACGCTGCTGGCCAGCAACCACAAAGCGCCGCTCATGCCTGCCTCGCACCGTTGGCGCGGCCACTGGGTGGCTGAAGGTAGCCACAGAATGCAACGATGCGAGACCGTCGAAGAGCTTTGCGCAGCACTTGGCGGTGTAGAGTCAGTCTTGCTGCGTAGCCATTGCAACGAATCACGGCCGGGGGCCCGATGCCTCTGTGAATTGGATCCGTTCGTGACGGCAAAACGCGCGAATGTGGCGATCGACATCGGCGATAAGCATGACCCAATGTAGACAAGCCCTGGCATTCATGCCGGGGTAAAGCCGAGAAATTCCAGAAATACTAAATGCCACTTGATATAACACTCCAATGAGTGAACCTATCGCCCTCGTCCGCAAAGCCTACCGGTACCGCCTGCGCACCCTGCCGGCGGCGACGGAACGCACCTTGCGTCGTTGGGATGGATGCTGCCGCAAGGTCTGGAACCTGGCGATCGATCGGCAGCAGCAGATTCGCGAGAGCGGCGGCAAATACACCGGCTTTGCCGGAATGTGCCGCTGGCTCACCGAATGGCGCGGAAGCGAAGAACTGGCCTATCTGCGCGAAGTGCCGGTGCACGTCCTCCAAAATGTCGTTCGTTCGCTCGATCGGGCGTATCAGCGCTTCTTCAAGAAGGAAGGCGGGTATCCCCGGTTCAAGCGGTATGGCGAAGCGGTGGGCCTGCGTGAAACCGATGTCGCCTGTTTCTCGGTCGACGCACCGAATGGCCGGATCAAATTCCCAAAGATCGGCTGGCTGCGCTACCGCGCCAGTCGCCCGGTGGACGGCATACCAAAAACCACCAGTCTCCGGCGTGAAGCCGACGGATGGTATGTGGCGATTCAGGTCGAGATTGGACTGGATGCAACGCAGGTGCCGGTGGCGACGGCCATTGGCGCGGCGGATCGGGGAATCACCAATTTCCTGGCCACGGATGCCGGTCGTCTTATCGCCCCGCTCGATGCGCACAAGCGTTCGCTGTATCGGCTGCGCCGGTATCAGCGTGCCGTTGCCCGGAAGATGGAAGCCGCCAAGGTCGCGGCCGGCATTCCGAAGGACAAGCCGTTTCCGAGGGGATTCCGGCTCACCCCCTCGAACCGGCTGCGCCGGGCGCAGGACCGTGTCGCCAAGATCCACTGCAAGATCGCCCGGCAGCGGGCAGACTTCCTGCACAAGCTGTCGTCGGAGTTGGCCAACACCCACGCGGTCTTCTGCATTGAAGACCTGAAGGTCCGGAATATGAGCGCCAGCGCCGCCGGCGATGCCGATTCACCGGGCCGCAATGTCCGGCAGAAGGCCGGACTCAACCGGAGCATCCTCGATCAGGGGTGGTCAGCGTGGGCGTCGATGCTCGAATACAAACTGGATTGGCGTGGCGGCCAACTCATCAAGGTGCCCCCGGCCTATACCAGTCAGGCCTGTGCGGTGTGCGGTCACGTCCATAGTGACAACCGCAAGGGCGAGCTTCTCCGGTGTCTGGCCTGTGGCCACACGGATCATGCGGATGTGAATGCCGCAAAGAACATTCTGGCCGCGGGTCTCGCGGTTCTGGCTGGAGAGCCCAGCCAGGCGGGCGTGGAGGATGCGGGGCAGTCAGCCCGGCCAGTGAAACGCCAACCCACCAAGGAGCGCGCTGATGCCACTTAACGCAACAGCACGCTCGGTAGGAATCGCCGTCTCTTTAGGGCGGCGAGGAAGTCAAGGGCAGCAACGACGACCGTAGCGATAGCCTCAACCCCAACAATGATGCTCGTCGCCATGCGCTGAACAACCACGCCAATCAGCTGAACCCCAACAACAAGCGCTTTGCGCCGTGAGACCGAGGGCTACGAAGCCGTAGCCGAATCGGAACGGGGCGCTGCAATCCAGAGAACGCAGGACGTTGCGTCGGCACGCCAGCGTTCCTGGACCGCGCCAGATCGATACCGCGCGATGTGCTGCCAAAGCAAATTCGTCGGTGACGCGGGCGGGACAGTCGCGAAGAAGTTTTCAAGCGCGACGATCTGAGCCGTGTAGAGGTCGGGGCGGGCGCTTTTTGGGTTCGCAAGTACTGAGGTGAGATCGTCGGCCGAAGGCGCAACAATGCCGTGAAGGCGAGGACACGACTGCGCGATGTGCAACCCCTTCGGGTCGATGTCTACAAAAGCGATGGTGGGCAAGTCCAGTGAACGCAGGAAGGCAAGAACGTTGTCCTGCCGGCTTTCATGTCGATCGCCACGATAGACCGCCAGCGGTTGATCAAAACCCGGAGGTAGATCGAAGCGGTGCTCGTGCAAGCGGTCGAAATCCTCGTAGTTCTCGACGAGCATGACGCAGCCGTGCTCAATGTCAGTCAACGTTTGCCAGTCAACGTCGAGGTGCGCGCGCGGAGGTAGATCCAAACGACGGCCGCAGGTCCGTAGTGATTGACCGGCAAGTGCCTTGATGGAGATTCGATGATTCTTGATCGTGCCGCCACCGGCTTTTTCGTCGGCGGAACCGGACTGGAGCCGTTCGGCGCGCGTCATCGCGGATAGATCGACCGGGTGCGTGGCAAAACCGCGCGCCTGCAGGAGCTCGGCCATCGCGGTGCGGTCCCGCTCGGTGAACAGGATGCTTTTCCCCTTCAATCGGCCAAGGCGAAAATCATCGTGGAGCCGCATCGACGTTGGATTCTTAGGCGTCGAGGATGCGCCGTCGCCGATGAGACGCTGCATCAACGTGACGACTCGGTTGTCGAGCATGGCGGCGTCAGGCCTGTAGGTTGGTGGCGAACACGTCGTTGATGAGCAGATTGCCGTCGAAATGAGGTTGCGGGGTGGCATCGAGGCGGAAGCGCCAGCGTCGCGCCCGTCCTTGCCGTTCGTCCTCAGCCAGCAAACGGAGCAACCAGACATCCTCGCGAACAGATCCTACGCTTTCCGGATTCCGGCACCACCATTCGCGGGCGGATACCCACGATGCGCTTTGTGCGGACTCATCAAAGTATCGACGGACAGCCTGCTTCAGCGGAGACGGGGCAACGATGACGACAGAAGGACTGTCCGCCTCCTGATCGAGCCGGCCGGGCGGTCGAGACTGTGCTTGAACCTGCTGGAAGGCCGGGATCGATTGCGCAATCTCGCGCAGGATGAGTTCCGATTCCGCCTGGGACACATCCGGGCTGAAATGGAGGTTGAGCGGACTTGCAAGCTGTAGCCATTCAGGGAGATCCGCGGATTCATCATAGGCGGCGGCCTGCCAGTCCGGATTCTTGCGCAGATGAAGGGAAAAGGCGCGCACACTGCGCGCGCGGTTCTCGATCTTGCGGAATTCGAACAGGTAGGTGTTCAGTTGCTGCAGGATCGCCTTGAGCGACTCGCGGAACGCCGGCAGCCGGTCTTCAAACAGGGCGCGGAACGACAGAGCCAGGTCCTCATTGCCGGCGAGTTGGTCGGACAGATCCGCGAAGTGAAAGTCCTCGAGTAGCTGAACCAGTTTTTCCGTGCGCTCCTGGTAGTGGATGTTCTGCCGGCGCTTTTCGGCCAGCGTCGACACCGCGGCGAACTTCGTGGCCACCTGTGCATGCAGGATCGTCAGTTCGTCGTCGATCGCATCCGCAATCTCGCTGATCGCCACGCGAATATCCGCTTCCAGGTCCTCGGCCGCACCGTCACGGCCATCCTGAAGGGCAAACGCACGCTCGGCCACCAGCTTCTGAAGACGTCCGAAATAGCCGCCGATGTTGGCGCCGGCCGCGAAAAGGCGCTCGGTGCTCAGAGCACTGTTGAGGAACTGGCGAAAGGACGAGCGGAGTTGGTAGGTGTCTCGGATGCTCGGGGACAGAATGCGGATCTGCCGCAACAGATCGATGTCGTTCCGGTTATCGTCGCGGCGCTCGATGCCAGAGTTGTAGTAGGCGCTGCTGAGCGTCGTGCTGCACTTGAACAGTCGCGCCAGCAGGATTTGAACGGCGGTCTGGTCGCTCAAAACAGTCTCCCGCTGCTCGAAACATCTTCCTCGGGCTCGCGTTGAATCGACTCGTCGTGGTCGGTCAGGAAATCGACGACCTCGTAGTAGTAGTCGAGTGCGCCGGTGAAACGCCACGCCTCCTGCGCCCGATTGAAAAGCACGAGGTATCCCGCTTTTTCAAGCTGACCGATGACCTTGGACAGCATGCCAGCAGGCGACGCGTCGGATGCCGCGTAGTCCTTGCCAAACAATGAAAACTCGCGCAGCTGCTCGAGGAGATGGGGGTTCTCGGTGATGCGCTGCAGGATGGACGGATAGTCGACGCGGTCGCCGGGGCTCGGGGCGATGTCGGTGCCCTGACAGTCCATGCACAGGGCCAGAAACTTCACGATCGGGTGCAACACCTGCTTGATGTTGGCCATGACCCGCTTGGCTTCCGCTCGCTGATCGGGACCGACGCGCTTCCAGGTTGCGTAATAGGCCTGGCGGTTCGGGGTGACCGACAGCCGCCGATTGATGCGTGACAGGTACTGGTCGACTTCATCCCGATAGCTCTCGGTGTCGAACTGGCGGAACAGCGACGGCGCCGACGCTTCGCAGATGAACTGGCCTTGAAGCAGACGGGTGATGATTTCCTCAAACATGCTGGGCTTCTCCTTCGCCTTCCAGCTTGACGGTGGCCAGCGTACGACCGGGAAGGATCTTGTAGTTGCGATGGAAGAGTGGCGCTAGATCGGGATCGACGTCGGGGAATGCGGAAACGAGCGTGATGTTGTTGCGGGCCAGCAGGTCGAGCAAGGCGGTGGCATTGCCGACGGAGAGATCCTTCAGCTCGTCGACCACGAATGGGACGACGACCTTTTCCTTGCGGCGCACGCGATTGACGAATCCGATCAGGATCACGACCAGGATGATGTAGGACAGGCCGTTCGAGCTCATCCGCGCGAGAGCGGCTTCGTGGCGGGCCGATTTCGTCCCGTCGCCGTCGATGTTCGCGGTGACCTGCAGATCGATCAGGTCGACCGGGTCGGCGACCAGCCCTTTGTCGTCGCTGAGCACCATCGCGACCTCCTTGGCCGCGGCGATGAAGGAGGGTGGGGGCAGAGCGTCGCCAAGCACGTGCCAACCGTCGTACTCATCGTGGAGCGCCTCGATCGCCTTCCAGTAGCCTTGCTTCTCGACGTCCGTGCTGATGATCACCGAGACGTCGGAGATGTTGGCGAACACCTGGCCTTGATGCAGGTGCGCTTTGAGATCGGCCGCGAAGTTGCCGACCAGCTTCTTGAAGTTGCCGAGCCCCGACCAGAAGGCCGAGATGTTCTGCGCATGCGTCTTCCCGAACTGAACGAGGTTGTCCTTGTTCTGGATGTGTTCATGCTGAAACCAGCCGCGCAGTTCGTCGACCCACAAATGCTCCTGGTTGTGGATGGGATATCCGATCCGATGCAGGATCTGGTGGTGCAGCTTCTCCGGTCCGGTACCGACGATGGCGATCATCTGGCGTCGGATATCATCGACCCCCTCTCGAATACGCTGCTGAAGTTCGGCAAACGACGCCTGTAGTTCCCGGCGCTGATTGACCAGCAGTTCAACGGCGATGCGGTCGTCGAACCCGCGCGCGAGAACGTCCGGATCAGGCGCGTAAGCCGTAAGGTTGGCCAGTTGCCCTTTGACGAGCGAGACCTGCTTGCCGAGTGCTTCAATGTTCTGGCCGACGGCTTCCAGCGCCTTGCCGTTGATCTCGATCGCCTGATCGCGCTCCTTCTCCTTGGCGCGATAGGCGTCATCCGCAGCCGCTTTCTTGCGCTCCGCCTCGGCGACGTCTGTTTCGAGTTGTGATCGATGCGCCCACGTCAATTCCAGCCAGTCCCGGTACCGTGCGACATAGGTCCGATCGTCCTCTGCGGCGGAAATGGCCGCATCCAGTTCTTCGAGCTGTTTGCGCAGCGGATTGAGCACGGAAGTATCGACACCGCTTGCCTTCAACGCCTGGTCGCGTTGCGAACCAATTTCTGCAAGCCTGGTGTTGAGCGCGGTCGTCAACTCGGCGAGTCGTGTGGCGATTTGCGACATGAAGTCGCGGTGTGTCGTCGTGAATTGCTGCATCTCGGCGCGTTGGCGCGCATCGAGTTCGTTTCGCGCTGTCGCGTGGCGAGCTTCGACGGTACTCAGCGTTAAACGTGCTTGATCGAGTCTTGACTTGGCCTCGGACAATGCGGTTTCTGCCACGCGCCGGGCCGCTTCCCGACTGGCGGCGAGACGGGCGCGCGACGTTTTGACCCGCTGGTCGGCGGTGTTCTTGGCGGCCAGCGCCTGGGTCAGCAGAATGGTGTGCGCGTCGCACGCTTCCTTGGCTGACTGGCGCAGCCGTTCAGAGGCCTGCAGTCGCTTTTCATCGGCGGCAACCTCCGCTGTGCGTCGTTCGACGTTGGCGCGAAGGTGTGCGATTTCCAGTTGGATGCTTTCTTCAGACGCCAAACGCGAACTCTCAAGCGAGTCGAGATCAAGCGATACGCCATAGAGGTCGTCGCCGTTGGACAACATAGGCGACAAGTCGGTGCGTAACAGTATCGATTCGGGAAGCAAACGACCGATGTTGGTGGCCCACTCGGGCTTGTGCTGGCGAAGGAAACCGATGAGGGTCGTCTCGCCGGCGTTCCCCGCCTCGATCAGATCGCCAAGAGCGAGTTGAGCCTTTTCCAGATGCTCCCGCGAGGCGTTGAGCATCGTCTCATCGTCGTTGAAGGTCTCCTGTGCTTTACGCAGCTTTCGGGCCAAAGGCTCGAGGCCGTCACGCACGCTGTCAACGCGTGTGGACGCTTCGCGAAAGGCTTCGTTGTCGAGATCAAAGGCATGCTGGATTTCGGGATCGGCGGCCGGATTCTTCGCTTCGGCCGCACGCGTGGCCAGGTCTTCGCGACACTGGCTGACGCTCTGGAGCGCCGTGTTGCGTTCGGTCTTATGTTCCTCGTCAAGTTCGCGCAGCGACGCGGTGTGGCGTTCGAAGATCTCAGCCTGCGTTGTGCCAAACGCCTGTAGCGCGTCCGTGCGCTCTTGTTCGACACGCCTGCGGGCGTCATCGGCATCCTTGTGAGCATCTGCGCTCATGCGCTCGAAGATCTCGACGACCGACCGCGATGACGCCTCGAGCTCCGACAGGTTCGTTTGCAAACGCTCCCGCTGTTTCTGCACGAGCGGCAAATCGTCGACGGCCTTCGTACGCGCTTCCGCCTTCTCGTCGGCATACTGCTTGTGGCGCCGGCGGGCGCTGGTCAGCCGGTCTGATGCCTCGCGCAACGCCGACTTGCACCCGTTGGCCTGATCGTGCAGCACGAGCAGGGATTGCCCATAGTCCCGCCGGAGATCGTTCCCCTCGGCGCGCAGGCGTTCTTCCTCCCGCTCGGCGGTCCTCACATCGTCGGTCAGGCGTTCAAGGAGGATCTGGAACGTCGCGGCGAGGCGGCAGAAATCCTCGACCGAGCGTTTGCGTTGCCGATCGGCGAGTTCGAGTTCCTCCATCACCGAGGCCTTCTCCATCATTCGAGCATGGGCTTCGTACTCGGATATCCATTGAAGAAGTTCCCGCTTGCTCGTGCGCATGGCGAAGGGTTCGGCCGATTCGTGTACCGACGCGACCACCATGCGTTTGAGGTCGTAGAAGGACGTGGCACGCAGCAGGATGCTCGACACGATGCGCTCGATGTGTTTCAGGCGGCTGCTGCTTCCCGTGAAGGCGAATTGGCTGGCCAATTGCCGGTGTTCGCGGCTCGCCTCGTTCTGCAGGATCTGGCGATAGGTACTCAGCGAGAGGGCTCTGCTGACCGTGACGCCTAGCTTGGTCAGATGGCGGGTCAGATCCGAAGACTGCACCAGGCCGCGATCGTCGCGAAAAAGCTCCGGGCGATAAGGGCTGTCGATGAAGCGATAGCTGACGGCGTCGCTCTGGCCGTCCGGATGGATGACCGACAGCATGCGCCGGCCGCGGCGGCTGTATTCGAAGATAACGTAGGAAGCTTGGGTCGGAAGGTAATGCCGAGAGAACTTGTGGTTGTTCTCGTCGCTTTGAATAACCTTGGACGGCGCCTCACCGAAGAACAGGGGGAAAAGGCGTAGCAGGGTGGTCTTACCGGAAGCATTCTCGCCGGTGATGGCCACATGTCCGCCTACGTCGACTTCGACGGTTTTGCCGCGCGCGTAGGAATCAATGAGGATGAGGCGTAGCAAACGGAAGTCTGCTTCTGCTGCCGTTGTGGTGCTCGATGACGAGACGGGTTCCAATGAGAAATCCATACGTTCCGTAGGTTGAGTGATGGCGGCTAGCCAAGGGGTAACAGATGGCCGCGTTGTTCAGGATAAGGGGCTTCCGGATTCTCCGGTGGATGGCACGAGTAAAGGGTTGGCATCCCGCAATCGCCGCGCTACGACTATGTTCTGCGGGTGGATCTTGAATTCACCGTGGCGCATACGAGCCATACGCCGCGGAAGGTCTTCGCCGTAAATCACCAGATTCTTGGCGTGATGGATATTGGTCGCCACTACTTCCCTGGTAGTGCCATCGCGCAGTCTGACTTCCCAAACCCCGAATGCCTTGGGATTCACCAATGCCCCACAGGCATGGCAGAAGTTGGTCGGCTCTTCGTCTGGGACCACGGGACAGTTGTTGTGTAGTCCTCGAGGGCACATCAACAGCCGTTGCAGGAATAGCCAAACATTCCGGTAGAACGGATACAGCGGAGACGAATACCAAAGGCGCTTCAGCATCCGATCTTATCTCCTTGGAAGCCCCTGCCTGCGTTGTGCTGGCTTCCGCTGATGTTGATCTGGATTGCCGCTGAGGTAGCGCGTCCGGCATTCCGTTGTGAATCCCCGACGTTGATTTCGATGTCATCGCCCGTGATCCGCTTGCAGGCTGCAATTTTCATCCACCGACCATTGATATAAGTGCGGTCGGTGTCCATAAGGGAGCCCCATCCAGGGATCGCTTCGGACAAGCCCATTGCACGCAGTTTGGCTTCTAGTTCATTCCCCGGCAGAACTTCCTCCCATTCCCAAGCGTGAAGTCCGTCGCCATTCTTGCTATCTGGGGGATTGGTATTCCAGACCAGCCACCACGACCAGTTCGGATCGAGACGCCCGGCCGCGCGGAACGGAACTGGCCCTTGTTCCCACTCTGTCTTTCCCTGCGCTGAGAACTTGGTCTGGCGGCGAAGGCTCTCCGCATCATCGATCACCCAGGGGCGGGCAAAGCCGGGATTGCCATTCCCTTCCATCTGCTGCCTTGGTCGAAACTGCACGTCATCGGGCGGCAACGTCGCTTCCAACTTGCAGAGGAAGTCGTCGTGGGATTGCAGACAGTCAATTACCTCCGGGTACTTTGCTACGAGGTCGGGAGCTTCGCGACGGAGGAGTTCAACCACCTCGCGGTTTTCGTCGATCCGCTTGTACACGCCTCCGCCTACCCAGCCGAGAATCCGTCTGAGTTCGCGGACGATTTTTGCATTGCCGAAAAGGGACATGATGCACTCCGATAGGTTTGTCAGGCAGCCTTCTGGTTGTTGAATAGCCCAGACCACACCCGTTCGCCGCCTTGGTTGGGCCGATGCCGCTCTCAACCAAGGCGCGTTTGGCGGCCTGCATGGACTGTTACCACCAACAATCCGAGTCCAGCAGTGACATATGCCAACATGGTTCTATCCTTTCAAATCTTGATGATCGTGTCGCTGTAGAGCGCCACCAAGGGATCATGAGTCATCAGTCGCATCGGCTCGACAAGCGCCTGGGCCACGAGAATGCGGTCAAACGGGTCGTGGTGATGCGCAGTGAGGTCTTCAACGGCTACCGCATGTTCTGCCTCGATTGCCAGGAAACGATAGCCGGATTCTCTGAAGTAGCTCACTGCGTCTTGGCTGGACACGGGCATATCCCCCCGGCCAAGGGCATACTTGATGGCGATCTCCCACACGCTTGCGGCGCTAATCCAGACGGTTGTCTTCGGAGATTGGATCAGTTCCCGTGCCTTCTGCGGCAGCTTCGGGCTGTCCGTGATCGCCCACAGGGCAACATGGGTGTCCAGCAAAAGATTCAAGATTGCTCCCCGCCCATGAACAGACGGGCTACTTCTTCGTTATTGGTGTCGATGTTGTCCGGGACCTCGAACTTGCCCTTGGCGACACCAATGCGCTGGCCCGCCGGCACCGTATCCATCGGAACCAGCTTGGCGGCGGGGCGACCATTACGGGCAATGACGATTTCACGCTCCTGACCTTGCTCGATGGCTTCCACCAAACGGGACAGCGAGGACTTGGCTTGCAACATATTGACGGCTTGCATGGCATGCTCCAGAAACAATAGGGTTAGTCTAGTCTAGCTAATCACTGAAGGCAAACATTATGCAGTTGGCGTCGTCAGGGCTACACTCCGCCCCTGTCGGCTGAAGCCTGCCTCAGCGCACACGAACAATGGTGCCATCGGGCAGAGAGATCCCTTTGCGTCTGGCCAGCGGCAGCAATACCTTTTCAAACACCCAGTCGCTATCCAATGTCGTGATATCGACTCCAAGGCCTGCTGCTAAATGTGCGAGATGCGCCGCGCGCTTGCGATCCTGCCACCACTCGGATGCCAGCAAGACGATGGCAACCAGTGAAACAATCAGGCCGACAGGAGGCAAGATCAACAGTCCCCATTCAAAACCGCTCCGCACCCAAGAAGGGGCGTCTGCTCCGAGTTGGAGGTCCGCCAAGAGCAACCAGGACACCACGAGCAACGCAGGCAGCACCATTTTCGCCGCCCGGCCGGCCAGGAAGCGCCACGACGCGCGGTCGCGCGCCGTTACTGCGTTGATGATCAGTCCTTTTTGATCGTCAGGCCACCAAATGATGTCATTCTTGTCCATCGTTATCTCTCTTCTCAATTCTGCGCCGCGTCCTTGCGGCAAACATTCGCGAGTTCCCCGAACTGGAGAACGCGTATCCGTTTTGCACGTTACCAAGACGGCTACGGCCAGACATAAAAGATTGCGCCAATCACGGCGGCGACCGGCCATGACCGGATCGCCTGGCGATAGTCGGTAGGCGACGGCCACGCGGCGATCAGCATTTCGCCAAGGAGAAACCAGTAACCCAGGTCCGCCAACACGATTCCGTGTCCATTCTGTACACGCCACACGACAAGGCGGGCGGCCAGGGGAAGGCTAAGGAAGGGGGCAAGCGCGATCAGGGCCGAGTTATACCAAGTGAGATTCCGGAAGCGCACTGAACCGAGCATCCATCGACCGGGGGCAATTCGCCGGGGGAAGAGCGAAAAACTGACCGGGCCGCCAAAGGTGAAGAAGCCGACAGCCGCATGTAAGCCTTCGTGAATTAGAGTGGCTGGCAGTCGGATGAACCAGGCGAGCAGCACACGCGTAGAGAAGAAGCTGATCAGGCCGGCGACGAGAACGGACGGAGCAAAGTAGAGCAGGCTCTGGTAGGCAAACGGCGTCATGCGCTACAACCAATCCGCAGCGGACAGCCCATGCCGGTTTGCAAGGTGTCATCCGGCAACACCGACCGACTGTGTTGCTTCAGCATGATTTACCGGTCCCTTACTGACAGGCTAAACCCCGCTGGTACGAGCATGCCGGTCGGTCGAGGCAACTGTCGACCGCTCACGTCTTCCAACATGCGCAGTACCATCAGATTGATGCCGTCAATGCGACGCTCACGCGTCATTCGCCCCCCAAAGGCCAAGGCATACCACGCCACTGCTGCCGAGCGGGATCGCCCCATCTCACAATGCACCAGCAGTCCGCTGATTTCGGGAGCCGAGTGAATACGTTCCAGGAACGCTACGACCGATTGCGCCTCGTGCGCTGACATCGGGCGGCCTGTAGATCCGCCGCAAAGACTCGTTTCATCCAGATCATCGAATTTCAGGCGGAGGACAGGACCGAAGCCTGCGGGAACGCGAGCGTCCGAACTGCCCGGATCGGTGATTGAAACAACCGCCGTTCGCGGATCCCCCGTCATGGCTTCGAAACGGGATGACGAAAGATAGTCAATATCGTAGATCATTCTCAAACTCTCAATGGGCGGGAGATATCGCCATCCACCGCCAGGATTGCCCTTGCCAAACACATGGGCACAAATATCCAGACCAGCCCCTTCGATCATCGGCAGCCTGCCTGCCTACCGAGACTCGTTCTAGCGCCGGTCGTCGACCAGTCGAAAGCCAGCCCTGATGTCTTCCGCCGAACTTGCCCGTTCCGCAAACGAATCCCGCAGACTTTCCAGAGCAGTTAGGACCTCTTCCAGCGACTCGTATTTCTTCTCGAGCCAGTAGTCGTTGTAGAAGGCCTGCTCGAACGGAGACCGACTGAATGCGGCGCTTTCTGCGGGTACTCGCAGCGCGTCGAGAACGTAGTCGAACAAGCAGTCGACGCTAGGGGTGTTATCGCAAAAGCCTGCATCCTCGAGCACCGCAGATCGATCCGCCTCGTAGATCACCATGCCAAGCAGATCGAGAATCGTTTCTCGATCGATGGTGCGGGTCGCTACATTGCGGGCAAAAGGTTGATCCTTCAGCCAGTCCTTATTGATTCCCATAGCGCCATTCCTTCGTGCTTCTAGTGAGCAACCCGACTACTTAGATGCTTTTCCTGGTATGCCCGCATCCTCGCGACTTCCTCGTCATCCACTGGCGCAATCCCAGGTTGATAGGGATAGACCTTCGACGGATCACCATATTGTTGTTTGAGCAACTCAAAGTAGGGCACTTCCATGAGCGCGCCCACCATCTGGATGGTGACATTGCCAAGTATCCGGGTCAGAAACGTCGATGGCTCGTCGTCCTCGGCCTGTCCCCTAATGACGTTGTAGCCTCTCGGCAGTTGCCTTGAAGCCATTTCTTGAAGCAGAGACCTCATTGTTCCTTTCTTGGCTTCAAGCACCGCCGCCATGTAGCTGGCGACTTGCCGCATGACGACAATATCGTCGGCATCGTGCTCATCCATCCGGGCGATAACCGCGTTGAACTCCAGAAGCCATGCGTGGTTAAACACAAAGTTGAAGTTTCCATGCCCGGCCGGGGTCATGATCATCTGCCACATGTCTCTTGCAATCTTGCGCTGACGATCCAGAGAGAAGGTTGTCGTTAGCTCCCAACCTACGTCCTTCAGGCGATAGAGATAGTCTTCAACCGTTACGTCGAAGGCCTCTCCGCTATCCGCCTGGGCTAGATTTCCCCAGCACATATCGCGAAGAAATAGAAACGCCGGTGATTTCTCCAACCGATAGTGAGTTCTCTCCGCCGTTGTCAAATAGTTGGGCGCCATCCCCAACGTCCGCTTCAGCACAGAAAGAAAATACGAGAGGCGTTGATCACGCGAAACCTGATTTTGCGCTTCCAGGTCAACTCTTGAGTACGACTTTACCCGCAAGTCACAGTTACCTTGATAGGCTTTCGATGCCGCGTAGTGAGCAAAGAAATGGCATTCATCAGGTGTTTCTGCTGCACGCCGTACCTTAAAGATCGGCTCGTGACAATTGGGGCATACGACCTGGAACCGTTCACAATCGCGATATTGCAGCGCGGAAGCGTCCAGCGTTTCACCGAGAAGAATGCTGTACCCAAGCTTCATAAGCTCTATCCCTTTCCCTCTGCTCTGGATACCACATACCCATGCGTCTCCAGTAAGCGTTTTGCATCCGCAATTTGCTGCTGTATCTCAGAGTCGGATCTTGGAGCCATCTGCATGCCGAATGCCCCAAGCCAACCAACAATCTCGTTGCGTGTCTTCACCCCGCAGTTCTCTGCTTTCCCTAGCGTAACAACATCGAGCGACGCCACCAGGCTGGCTGCCGTGCGCAGATCAGGTACGTCCTCGGTTCGTAGATTCAGCAGTTCCCGCAGGATACGTTCCGCTCGTGTGGAAAGCCCTGACATCAGCAGACGACTCTTAGGTGTTGTTTTCTTCCTCATCAGATTGTGGCTCGAACCCGTCTCGTTTTCTATAATTTATTCTTGGCTTCCAGGGAACAACCAAGTACACACCTTTGGGCAACTCGGCCGTTTCTCGCAATGCGATCCTAATGTGCGTCGAGGCGAGAACCGGCTCTGTGGCTCCTGATCTGGCAATGGCAAGGACGACCAATGCTAACTATAGAGTCGCTTGGAAAGCGTATTGCGGGACGCAAAGTGAGTGCAAATGGCAGATGTGGCGAGATTTTCCAGATTGACACCCGATATGTCTACGTCAAGTTCTCTGACGCCTCTGCGCCGGAGCAACTTGTCGTGGACGTACTACTTTCGGGAGGGAGAGTACAGCAACTACAGCTTCAGCCCCCTTTATCTCCATCAGAGTTCGAAACGGTGGAGAGCATAGTGTCCTGCAAGAATTCTGCTGACAAAGAGCAGCTTCGTCCCCCAAAACCAAGGATCCTGACGGACGCGGAACGCGACGAGATGCTATCGGATGCGATATCTGACTGGGTCCAAGAAGAAGAGGAAAGAGCCCTGCTTGATCAGAGAATCCATGACGGGGATTTCTAGGCAGAGCGGACACTAGGTAGTCATACCCATAATGAGGGTCGGCCGGGAATCATGTAGACAACAGCAAATGATTCGTCGAGAATTCTGAAGTCTGGCTGCAACGCTTCGTCCTTGCCCCGGAGATCCAACGTGTGGCCGCCAAATCGGTTAACGTGATGCAAACGATACGGCGCCAAACCGGCGAGAACCTCATGGTCGATTGACCTCGAGATGTAATTACAACTCAAGCCCCGCACTCAGAACCCACGTTCTAGCCAGGGCTTTTTCACGTCCACCGTCCGCTGAAACGAACTTACAATGGCTCCTGTCGTCGATGGCCTCAGCGTACTTCACCGGGACGGTCGCCAAAATTGCATTGGCAAGGCGTCGGGCCAAAGCCTTGCCCTTGGACCTGGAGATCGTTTCGGACAGCGAAAATCTTCTGGCGAGACGATTTCTCGAAGAGGTGGCCAAGCAAGCGGCAGATAGCTTACAGATCCAGCGTGATGACATCGAGGTGTACTACGAGGACTAGTTCAGTCCGGCGGTCGCGACCGCCAGTTTCCGTAATCAACTCGCGTAGGTAGATCCTCGGTTACATGGGTACAGCGCTATCCGCGTCGAGCAGGATGAAGCGGGTACTACGATCAGGGGTTATTGCACGACTGGCTGAACTGGCCCGCACACCACGTCCATCCAGGCGGTGATGATAGGCGGCGGCGGTTGGTCCGCCCGTGCGTCGAAAATCACGTTATCGCCGGCCTGGACCCGAACCAAGGTAAAGGCTTGCTTTTCGCCACGGCTGTTGTCGGCGAGAATCGCCGCATCAACCACGGAGAGGGCGGTGGCGATGGCTTGCTGGGTGCGCGGGAAGCGATCCTGGAGTTTTTTCCAGTCGACGTCATGCCCGCCTTTGGCCTTACGAGTCTTGACCCGAGCGATTGAAAGGCCCACGTCGCCCAGTCCGACGAAGATCAGGAGCACGAAATAGCCAGCGGCTTGGAGTTCGCGGACGGTGTCGATCTTGCTGGCGAAGGTGCCATCCTCGCGCTGCTGCCAGTAGGAGAAGACCGTTTCGGTAGCAAAGGGGACCTGTTGCACCATAGCCTGGGCCACGAAGGATTGGACGCCTTTCTGGGCGACGCCCATCCAGTCCTCGTTGCCGTCCCGGAGGTGCGTCGCCCAGGTCGGCAGTGGGTGCTTCTCAGGCAAAATGGACATCATCATCCGATCCGCATTGATCAACGGCACCTGGAATTTGTCAGCCAGGTGGTCGTACCACAAGGTTGATTTCCCCGAACCGTTATGACCGGCGAGAATGATAGCGAGCGGTTGTCCAGAACCTACCTGGTGCTCGATGATGGCGTCGACCGTCGCGGCGAGGTCCGCCATCAGTTTTTGGTGCCACGCTTCTTGGCTGGGGCAGCCGATTTCTCAGCCAAAAAGCGCCCATTGGCAAACCGGCCGATGGTTTTCTTGCCATCCAGTTCGCGGACCATCCAGCCGGGACGGTCCTCACAGCCAAAATAGAGGGGAATACCCTTTTGCCGGGTCAGCTTCACCCCCGGTTTGAGAAGGGCGTCCTTACCTCGCTTCAAGGCAGCTTGCCCAGCTTCGATGTTGGCGCGACGCACACTCTCCGGGGGTTGGGTGACGCGGACCGTGACGGAGCCAAAGGACATCGACACGGGAATCCATTCACCTCCGGCAGGAGGAACGTTGGACTTCTTGATGCCCGTTTTCATGGCAGCTCCGGAAACAAGTGTGAGACTTAGATTTTACCACCTAGAACTGATACAAAAAGGTCGGCCCCAGGTTGGCAAAATCAACCCATGCTATAGCCAGAACCGAGAACCAAACGGGTCTTGCTTGCAAGTCTTTATGCTTTGACGAAACCACCTTTTCGCCTCCTTATTCATCCCCGCAGCGGACGCAGCTATCCCGCCATAATGCAGAACAGAGTGGTAGGAGTGATTTTCAATCCAGTGCCCAACCAGTTTTGGCTCAATTGTTCCACGAAAGGTCTTTGGTATGGTCGATTGGAACAGACCGATGCTTTTTTTCGCAATCTCATAGAGCCAAAGCGCACACGCCATGTCTGCTTCTGGAAGATCGGACTCATCATCGAGCATTTCGCCCCAGCTTTCTGCAAACCTTAACCCAACGATACTTACTAAAAGTGCGCCTGGGTAAGGGTTATGCGGATGATTGTCCATTATTCGGTTCAACTCATCGAACATCCTGGATCTCTCATCTGGATCGGATATGTCTTCCTCGTCTTTGGTGATCCACATCAATGCTTCCCATACTTGGCGTCCAAGTTGGCTCTGGGCAAACTTTCCCTCTATCCATTTTTCGCCCAGCTGATCTATATGATCAACGACAAAACTGACGTAGCTATCGACCGACAGTGTTGCCGCTTCACTGGATAAGTCTGGATCAAGCTCGCGATCTATTGAATCCTGGAATCGCATCCATGCTCTACGATCGTCTGGGCGCATGAACAACTCCAAGTCCGGGAGTTGGCGGCGACCTACTGGACAGCAGAAATAGCCGCTCAGGTCATGCAGACACCAGTGTTGCATTCGATTGACTGCCGTAGCGAGTTCAACGTCTCCGGAATAAGGTCCGGCCGCAGAGCCTTTTTCAATGTGCAAGCGCAACTCATGGAAATTTTCAAAGCCATAGATGCGAGCCAGATTCTCCTGCGCTCTGGACAGCTTGAGTCCGTAGGCGTCGGCGATATCGCGGGCAACGACCGTAAAGTCGTGCATGGACGCTGGGGTAAAACGGCGTGACGTATGGGTGGGCAAAGCAATAACTCCGCATCAATAACGGACTTGCTTCTCGGCACTTGCACGGCATCGGATTGCTGGTCACCCGAACTTGCCTGTCGCCTTCAAAACAAGCCCGGATCGATGAATGAGCATTGCGCGAGGCCAAACATTCTTCTACTTTCCAATGGATATTGCCGAATCCATCCAGCGGCAGCGGCCAGTAGGAGCCGCTTTTAAATCTTAGCGGGACACTCCGGGTAAGTCAAAAACGCAGGGACGTTCTGGGCATGTCTTGAGTCCTTTGGTTTCCGACAAGTTGAGCATCCATGTGGGGCGGCGTAATCTGAAAGCTCCCAACTCAAGCATCGCAAAGACACGGTGCGGATTAGTCACGAACCGGACTACGACGACGATGTGTGGGAGACCTAGCAACAAGTTTTTGGAGATCGACATGAAACGAGAATTCTTCCTTGCGCTGTTATTGCCATTTTCGCTTAGTCAGCCTGCAAACGCCGTGCTTCCCGATGAGGATTTTCAGATACATTCCACTCCAACCCAAAGAAAGTTGCCCGGAATAGCCACATTTCAACTGCAATGGAGAGGTACAGGAGGATATGGCATCGGAAGCGAAATGTGGTCCCCGTATGGATGGGGAACGAAATATCTAACTCAGTTCGGTCTTAAAGAATTTCAACTCTCTCATACCTCCGTTTTAGTAGCTCATGTAAAAGCGCAGGATATGTCGAACAAAACTGCCCAATTCGCTACACAGTATCTATTCAATTCAGATAGAACAAAAGTCTGCATTTTGGATCTCCTCCAAGTTTTACAAAAAACTAACGGAGAGAGCTTTAGCTTTATTCATGGACAGCTTATCGAATGCCACGCGGTTTTTGAGCCTTTGTTCGAGACACCTATTGACGTTTCTCACTAGCCGATACTACATAACTGCTTTGGTTGATCAATTTCGGGATTTGGAGTACCGAGTATGGAAGATCGACCTTCTAAAAAGGAACCTGGTTGTCCAGACGGCAAATGCTGCGAGTTCAAATAACCCGTTTCGACGATCGGCAGCACTTCAGTCGGAGTGGGTCTGCACGCATGTTCGTCGCCCAGTTGCCGGACGCCTTACGATCCAGAACCTAGATAGGGGGCTCGCTCGTAGCTTCAATGAAGTACCAACCGCTATCGAAATCGGATTGCTCCCCAAGACCCCAACCGATGAAATCGGCCCGGCGCACCCAATGAGCCTCGAAGGGGTTGGTGTCAAAGCGCTCAGGATACTCACTCGACTTCTCGATCATTCGCGAGACGATGGCCGGCTCATCCAGTTCGTGGCGAGCAATTGCACCGTATATCCAATGGATCAAAGGCGACGCGACATAGTTACACGGGATACAGGCTGCGCCATCGTTCAGGAAGGCCCGGTGGACGCCCAGAGAGTGATCATCTGCCAAGACTCTGCGCGCGCCGCCGGCGAAAGCCAAGGCACAGGAAGACGCGCATTTGGTCGCCTGAAGCGTCTCGTCAGGTCGACGGATCGGCGCCACACACGTTTGTTTGCCTAGCATTTGTAGAAACTTGGCAAGCACAAGCCCCTCTGAGGGTTTCCCGCCTGGACTATCGATACAGATCCACTTTGCACTCTTGATTTGATCTTCCGCCGTTGCCGCGAATCGGGTTACGAAACCCTCGTCCAGATAGCCGCTGACCATCAGCGCCGGTTCGCAATGACCGGCATTGCATAGCGCGCCAGATTTGACTTGCATGCCTAGTCCAGCGCTCGACGCGGAGGAGGTCCGATGCCTGTCGCCCAACCACCCCAGGGCAGCGCAATAGATCACGAAAGCAGCGGTCCCCATCGACAACCATAGAGCAACCGTCTTGAGGCGAGCCACCAACAACTGTCCTCCCTTCATCTACTTCGCTTCAGCGCTCTTGCGCCAACCCTTAAAATCCTTGAAGGGTTTGTTCTCGGTAATCGTCGGCAGGAAACTCAGCAGACCGGAATCGCTTCCCAAAGTATCTCGAAGATCTGACGGGATTGAGAAAGGCAAGGTGGCATCTTCACCTTCCCCACGATCCTCTATGTGCCTCAGCAGGCCAGCTCCAGCGGCCGAGTCGATCGCGCTGATAACTTCGAAAAGATCAGCCTCAAAGTTCATCTGGTGCTTGTTCAGCTGTACGGCTTCCAGTGCTGCGTTGCAGCAACAAATCTCCCAATCCCGGTTACCCAGAACAAACAGTGGGGCCACATACTCGGAATGCGCGCCTATGTCCGAAATCAGGACGGGAGGAAAGGCACAAATCACCCCATCTGGCGTCTGCCGCAGCATCAAAAACCGATCCCCTGGCACAAGCGGACGCAACGTGAAAAAACCCTGGAATACGAACGAGACGGTGACGTCTTGCCCATTGCGCGAAAAAACGGTTTGGCCAACATGGGCGTTATCGCGAGAACCCCAGCCGGGAAGGCGCATATCCTCCCCTTGAAGCTCCCATACCGTAGCCATGACCTTGCGGACAGATGACGGGATCTCTTGCCTGAATAGGTCATTCAACATCGTGTTCGTGCCTGACATATCTGAGTTGCTTTTCGGTTAACGTTCCGCAGCGCCAATAGGCGCGTGCGTGGTGTGAATGATGAATTATAAGAGGCCACGTTTCTGAAAAACTTCGGGGTACGTGACGACGCGGCGGCGCGTTGGACGAATAGCTAGTCACGTCGCTGAGATACTTGTGAGCGGCCATGAGGCGGGGCAGTTGGTGAACAGGGATCTGCTCGCACAGATGGCGTTATCTGCCGCACAGGCTGCATTTGAAACCTGGTGCCGAACTACCTTATGGACGGGTTAGGCCACCAAATCGATCGTAGAACCACGATTCCAGATATGGAATACGTCCTTCCGGCCCCTGCATGTATTCCATAACGTACTGTTCGGACGAAGGGATGAGTAAGTCATAAAGCTCGTGCGCAACGTAGAACGCTTGGTCTCCATTCCACGAGTCCGGGAGGAGGGAGGGGGGTAGCATCGGATCTACCAGTCGAATACGCCTGAAGTCGTGCATCATGAACAAGCGGATCGCAAACGCCTGTGCCCCAGGTAATCGCGGGTTCTTCCAGACCGCCGCCAACAACGGCTCATACCGATCGATGAACACCTCGTAGCGAGACTTGATGGTGTCAAGGTCCCAAGTACGTTTGACGAGATCGATCAAGGGCTCCTGAGAAACACAGCGCGCGGTCTCTGCCATGAAACAAATTGAACTAGGAGCGATGGTTTCGGCTAACTCCCGATTGCAACACACACTCTTGTCAGTCGCCTTCGGCCGGATGAAGACATTCTCGGATATCTTGCCGAACCCCGTCCACATCAGGTCTCGAACATACGACACATAGAGTTCTGGGTCTGAGCTCCAGTTGTTGGCCACAACGACATGCCATTCGCCTTCCCACATGTCATTTGCGTTCTGATAGACCCGCGGTTGCGCCAAGCGATCTCGTTTTTCTCCCGATTCGGAATATCGATAGATCGAGCGCCTACCTTGTGCTTCACTGCTCAACCAGCCATCCGTGATCAGACGGTTAACAGAGGAGCGAATCGTCTGCTCGCTGATCCCGGCTAGGCCTCCAGCATCAACGAGACTGCCCAACGCTATAGCGCCGCCATGAGGAGCTACGACGTCCCCAAAGACCGTAATTAGCAGCGATCCGGATTTCTTACTTGCGGCTTCGCGCTCCTTGATCCAGTCTGCGATGGTCGTAAATGCGGTCATGGTTACTCGTTCGCTAAGGGCGAAACTGTGAATGTTCGCATTAAAATAGAAAAACGTTCAATAGTCTGCAAAGATCAGTAAGCAACGATGGTTCAAGAAGTCACGTTGCAGGACTGTTATGGACCACATTCTGACGGCAATCACCAAGGATGTCTTTGACATTTTGGACCGCGTTCAAGAGGATGCGCTCTTCTTTCGGCGGACCTTCGGATCCGGTTCATGCCTCTGACTGGGTTTTCTGGCCAGCTCTGTCTCCAGCGCGTCAATCCGTAGATCGCGAAGATTTAGTTCTCGTTCCTGCAGCGCGATCCGGGTCTCCTTTTCCCCGATAAGACTTCGCAATGTTTCCAGCTGTCCCGCCGCAACAACGACAGCCTCCTTTTGGGCCTGAAGCAACCCCTCGACAACCCCTAGCTTTTGATTGAGTTCAGCTACCTTCGTCTGGAACGCGGCCGTCTCCTTGATGTGTTGATCTACCGCTTCGTGATGGCTTTGCCGGAACTGGTTGGCTTCCTGCTGCAGCCGAGCAGCCGCCTGTCGTTCACGATCGATCTCCAGCAAGGCTCGCTTTTCGCTCCCTTGCAGCCGTTCTTCGGCGCGCTCAAGCGCCTGGCGCTGCTTTTCCAACTCCACAGAAAAGTCCTGTCGTGCCTCAGACAGGGCGGCCTCTGTCACCTTGATTTGCTGGGCGGCCGTAGCCAATTGGTTCGATAGCCCATCGTTGGTGGCTCTTTCTGAAGCCAACTCCCGCTCAAGCTGCAGGGCCCGGTCGCGTCCGACTCGAATCTCCTCTCGTAGCTGTTCCACGACATGCTGCATCCCAAGGTTTTCCGCCTCGGCCTTTTGCTGGGCTTCTTGCGCCAACTTGATCGATCCTGTCGCTTGTTCGCGCAGAGACCAAAGACTCTGTTCGGCAGCGCCACTCGCCTGAGTCCAGAGCGCCGCGACCATTTCTCCGGCGGCCGTCCTGAGTGAATCCGGGAGATCAGGGTGCTCAATCCGGACACGGCTCTTCTCGCGTAGATCTTCCCAGAACGCACGGAGCGCCTCTGCGGGCGCCGACATGCTGCCTTTCCGCACAAGTTGATAGAGCTTGTTTGCGGTGGGCGTAATCCCGTGGCGAAAGAACAGAAGCACGCAGACTTCCCGGTACAGATCCTGAGTTTCAGTGAAATCGACGCGCAGGCGGTCGATCTCAACGGCGAGCTGGTGGTCGCTGACGCTGTGTTGGCCCGTGGTGCTTTCGGCATCCATGACGAGATTCCTCCTAATCAGATTTATTTAGAATACGCTGTTTTATGTTGTATTACCAATTTTCAACGATTAACTTTAGACTTTATCCCTATACTGTCTATTTACTTTTTCGCGGGGGCGGTTAAAATTGACCACGGTTCATTTGCATAAAGTTGTTACCTCGGCGCTGCCACCTGGCGGTTTCGGCCTTTGCTGCCAGAGGTCCCGACATCACCGAAAACGCGGTATCGGCGCGATGAAATCAGCAATCTCTTGAGATCTCGTTCATGAGCGACTTAGTTCCGGAAGCAACCGCCATCGCACCCCTCGAAGTGATCCGTCTGCCAGCTCAACTGGACGGCCGAACCGGAATGAACCGTGCGACAGGCCATGCTCAGATCAGCGCGCAGACGGACATCGACGCAGTAAAAGCTTGGTTGGCATGCTTCCTCGATAAGCGCACTACGTTCGATAGTTATCGCAAGGAAGCTGAGCGTTTGCTGCTCTGGGCAACGCAGGAGTGCGGGAAACCACTCTCATCGCTGACGCACGAAGATTTGATGGTCTACAAGAGGTTCCTGGGCAACCCCGAGCCGGCCGCCCGCTGGGTGGTGAAAGGACGTAAATGGTCGCGTACGGACCCCCGATGGCGCCCCTTCGCCGGGCCTCTCGCAGCCACGAGCCAAAGGCAATCGTTCGTCATCCTGAACGCGATGTTCTCCTGGCTGGTCGACGCGGGATACCTCGCGGGAAACCCGCTCTCGTTGTCACGTCGACGGGGGAGAAAAACCCAGCCTCGGGTAACCCGCTTCCTTGAGGACGCGCTTTGGACAGAGGTCAAAATCACCATCGATACGATGCCGCGCGAAACAAATCGTGAGCGGGAGCACTATCACCGCGTTCGCTGGCTGTTCACCCTGCTCTATCTCGGCGGACTCCGCATAACAGAGGTCGTTCAAAACACAATGGGAGGCTTCTTCGTCCGAAGAAACGCTCGGGGCGAAGAGGTGTGGTGGCTCGAAGTCCTTGGTAAGGGAGAAAAAACGCGCCTGGTGCCCGCGACGAAGGAACTGATGGATGAACTTGCGCGCTATCGCAGAGAGAACGGACTGTCACCCTATCCGTTTCCCGACGAGGCCACTCCCCTCCTCCTGCCGATCGGCGGCAAGCCACGACCGATGAAGAGAGGGGTGGTCCACTTGATCGTCAAGGAAGTCTTTAATCGCACCGCGACGCGAATTCGTGAGCGGGGGGATGCACAATCTGAGATCGTCGCAACTCGCGTGGAGAGCGCTTCCGCCCACTGGTTGCGGCATACCGCCGGGTCGAACATGGCCAACGCAATGGATCTGCGAAATGTGCGCGACAACCTCGGTCATACCTCAATTGCGACGACAAACATCTATCTGCATACCGAGGATGATCAGCGCCACGAAGAGACCGAAGCCAACCATCACATCGGCTGGTAAACGAACCTCACGAATGATCGCGAGAATGGACGACGATGGAGCTGAGGAATTACGAACCAGAATCTTTTTTCGGAAACGATCAACATGCTTCTTCATACTGACTCGGTATGGTGAAAGCATGAGAAACGCTCTACCCTATTACCGAACTTAACGAGGAGATTTGCTGATGAAAGGGCTACTGGATTTATTCGAGCGGGCAGGCCTGGTGAAACAGGACGCCGCCGGTACTTTGGATGAGCAAGAATCGCCCGGCAATCAAACCGACATCCCTGCGCTAAATGACACGGCTTCGCTCCCGCCTGCCGCTGCCGAGGTCAAAGCGGGGGGCACGCCCCTGAACCTGAGCGAAATCTACGCCAACGAAGGGGTTCCGCCATCGGTTTATCCGGCAGAACGACTCCTTCGCCTTCTGGACGGACTCAGTTCGATGGAAGAGCCGGTGCGCCGGACGGCCATTGCTGCGATGGACGCCGCCGACGAGTCGTGGTCGATTGCCGACCCCGTTGCCGACGCCGGCGCAAAGATCAACGCCCTGAGCACCCATGCGCAACGACTCCAAGGGAGTTTGCAGGCACTTGAAGCAGAAACACAGGCGCACGTCAGCGAAGTGAATACGCGTGCGGAACAGGCGGTCGGCGCCATCCGCAAACAGATTGCGGATCTTGAAGCCTTGGTCGCCCGCGAGCAGGAGCGGACCGCCAAAGAAATAGCAGAGTTTGAAGGGACACTGAGCGCCGCAAAGGCACAAACTGCACTCGAGCTGGCCGAGATCCAGAAGACCCGTGAGCAACTACAGCGCCTCGCCAGCGAGTATGGCGTTGCTGCCCCAACCACCCTGCGAGGATAATGCGATGGTGACACTGACTCCCCTCTCCAAAGGGCTGATCGGCCTGGCAGTTATCGGTGCTGTTGCTTCTGCGATATGGCACCTTGCGCTGAAAGACACAGTCTCGGAATGGACAGGAACGCCCCCCGCTACAACGGAATCGGCGACACCGCCGCCAGCCGTCCCGAGCGCGCCGCCGGCCGCGGTGGTCGTGCCGACACCTACGCCCCAACCTGCTCCCGCAGCGCCCCCCGTCATTGAGCCGCCGAAGACGCCGCCGAGCTCCTCGCCGGCCGTCGAGTCGACGAGCACGCCGCCAGCCGTCGAGCCGCCTCCCGTGAGCCACAAACCCGAGCCAGTCAAGACGGAACCGGAAAACCATCTCAGCCCGGCAGAAAGTAGTGAGAAGGGCCGAAAGCTCATGGATAGCGGCAACTATGCTGACGCTCGTCTCTATCTTGAACAGGCCGTCAAGGGCGGCGATGGCGCAGCCGCGTGCCTGCTTGGAGAGCTTCATCTGAAGGGACTGGGTGGCCTCGAGGCCAGCCACGACAAGGCCGCCAGCCTGTTCCAGATCGCTCAGTCGAAGAACATCATCTGCTTCGCGTCTGGCCGTTGATCACGCCAGCGCTTCACACACCATTGTGAGAGGAATCTATGAAACATCGCATCAGTATCGCGGCCGCCGCGCTGGGCCTTATGTTGGCGTCGGGCCAGTTGTACGCCCAAGGCTTCGTCTTCGGCACGGCTGACCCCAAGCAGGAAGCGGCCCCAGCCGCCACAAATCCGTCCGGACGCGATTCGAAGGTCGAAATCGCTCAGAGGTTGCTATCCCGCATGGGCCTGTTGCATGAAACTCCGTCCGGCACGTTGACGCCCGCCACGCACGAAGCGCTAAAGTCCTTCGCAGCAAAGCAAGGGCTGGCCTTCTCCGGACAGGTGACCGACGCGACGCTGAACGCTCTTCGTCGGGTTCTCTGGCAGTCCCAGAAGTGGGCCGGCAATTACAAGGGGCGCGAGAAACTGGTCGATGCGCAGGGCTTGCGCGAAGCCCAGGAGCTGCTCAACAAGCTGGGTTTCAATGCCGGCCCGCTCGACAGTACGTTCGGCCCGCAAACTCAGGTTGCCACCGAAGCCTTCCAGGAATCACAGAACGTCTCGGTTGATGGCCTGATCACCGCCACAGTGCTGATGAACCTGCGTCGGGCAGCCAATGGCGCCGGCGCCAAGGCGACCGGGGTCGTGCGTATCCTGAATTGGCCTGACTACATCGAGCCAAGCGTCCTGATGGACTTCGAGAAGGAATACAACATTCGGGTCATCTACGACATCTTCGCCAGCAACGAGGATCTGCAGGGCAAGTTGCGCGCCACCAACGCGCCCTACGATGTCGTGATCCCGACCGGGAACGCCGTTCCGGCCTTGGCGGAGAGCGGCTTGCTGAGCCCGCTGGACAAGGCCAGTCTGAAGAACCTCGTCAATCTTGATCCACGCGTCGACGCCGCCATGCGGACGTGGGACAAGGACGGTAAATTTTCCTTGCCGTACATGTGGTATACGGCGGGTATCGCGTGGAATCCCAAGCTGACAGCGCGCGTTGCCCCTGCGCAGAACATGGAATCCCTCAACAACGTTTTCGATCCCGAGACGGCGCGTCGCTTCCAGTCGTGCGGGGTCGGCGTCGAAGACTCCGCGACCGACATCATCCCGCTCGCCGCCATTGCGGGTGGTGTGCCGAAATGGGACAGCAAAGCCTCGCTGGCGGCTGCGGCGCGTGTCCTCGACAAAGTGGCCGGTATCGTCAAGGTGGTTCCGACCGACCGCTACGTCGACGATCTGGCGGCCGGGAAACTGTGCGTGGTGCTGGGATTCTCCGGCGATACGGTGCAAGCGCAAACCAAAGCCAATGGCGGGATTGAATACCGCGTCCCGACTGAAGGCGGTTTGCTGGCCATCGACGCCGTTGCGGTACCGGCCAACGCGAAGAACAAGCGCGAAGCCCACCTCTTCATCGACTACCTGATGCGCCCACAGGTCATCGGGAAGATCTCGAATACCGTGGGCTACGCCAACGCCAACCTCAAGGCCGGCGAATTCATGAACGCTTCCGTCAAGTCGAACCCGGCGGTCGTTCCCAACACGGCTGCGCTGAGTCGCACAAGTCCCATGCCGATCCTTTCGGAACAGGATCGGCAGGAAATCGCACGGATTTGGGCGAAATTTTCGAAGTAACGGACAATCTACGTGGCAAAACCCACTTCCTATCTGAGCGCCTTCCTCGGCCATCCGCGCAATCTCCTGTTCCTGGCGGCCGCGACCTGTGTTTCGATGTTCGCCTCGATTCCATACGGTCTGCCGGCTCTGGAGATTGCGGCGGTGACAACACTGGGCATCGAGATTCTGGCTGCTTTGTTCATCCCGGATCGCCCAAGCTTCCGGGCCTCGGTGGACGCCAAGAACCGGGGGGCGTCCCGCCTGGCTCGCCAAACCCTTCTGGTGAACCAGCTCAGCCAACGCGGCGAAACCCGTGCGCTTGAGACCTTTGAACACATGCGTTTGCGGGTCAATGAACTGTACCGGACGGCCGGCGATACAAGCACAACGCTGACCATGCAGGACGTCGACAAGTTGGCGGACCTGACCGTTGACTACCTCAATCTGTGTCTAGTCAATCACTCACTGAAGGAACGTCGTGTGCAGGTCAGTGATGCGGATCTGCGCAAGCGGATCGCGGCATTACAGGATCAGTTGTCTGCTTCGTCGCTCGCCCCGGACGAAGAACGACAACTGCAAAAGGCTTTGGCCGAGTATATGGAGACTTCCAACCGGGCACGTCGACTCGAGGTCCGCCGGAATTCTCTGGAGGCCACGCTTGTCGGGCTACCGGACAAACTCGAAGAGGTGTATCAACTGGTGATGGCAGCCCCCTTTTCGACCGAGATGGGGTCCAAAATCGAGGAGTCGCTTTCCCGCCTGCGGATCGCGGAGGAAGTCTCGGCCGAGTTCAACGATGCCGATCTTTTCAGTCTTGGCCCGCCGTCTTCTGTATCGTCCGTCTCCACCGTAACACCGCTGGCGGCCGCGCGCCGCAACCAGCGTGCCGCAAAGAACTGATTCGATCTTCAATCTTGTCCTCTACAAGGAGTCTTCCATGTCAAACAACGCCATTTTTGCCCGTCTCTCCAATCTCTGGACCGGCTTCATTGCACTTTGGGTCTCGGATGTCGAAAAGGCGCATCCCGACATCGCCTACCAAAATGCGATCAATTCTATGGTCGAGAAGTACGCGAAGCTCAAGAGCACGACCGGTGCGATCATCGCCCGCCGGCAAGACATCACCGGACGGCTCGAGGCCAAGGAGCGCGAACTCGCCGGCGTCGCCGCCGATCTGGAAACCGCTCTGGCGACCAGCCAGGACGATCTCGCCGTGGTCCTGATTCAGAAGAAGAACCTCCTCGAAGCGGCGATCACCGAACTGCGCGCGGAAGCCGCCCAAGCCGTCGCCGACGCGGACAACGCCAAGGACTCTTTGATGCAAGTGAAAAGCGAGATCGAGAAACTGAAGGCCGAGAAGGACACCATGCTGGCCAAGATGCAGAGCGCACAGGCTCGGATCATGATTCAGGGTCAGCTGGATGGGCTGTCTGTCGATGCCGAAGTACAGGCGCTTGGGGCCGTCCGAGACCACATCAAGAGCCAGGTTGCGCAAGCCGATCTCGGAGCCGAACTGCAAAACTCCGATCTGGATGTGCGCCTCAACAAGCTGCGGCAGAGCAGCGGCGCCGTGACGGCCAAAGCGCAGCTGGAAGCGATGAAGCAAGCCCGCGCCGCCGCCCAAGCAGCACCAGTCAAGAGCCTCTAACAAGGTGGCCATGACTCCCACTTCTACCCCAACGACCGAAGTTCGGCCCTTGCCAAGGTGGGCCGAGACCTTGCGCCAAAAGTATTTGGCTGGCGAAGCATCTACCTTCGTGCTGTACCGGAACGTCTTCGATAGTTTCCTCGTCGCGGGAAAGCTGCACAGCCTGCAGTCGTTTTTGGTCGATGAACTGTTCCGCGACACGAAGAAGCGGGTCTGCGAGATCAGTCTGGAGCGTGGCATCCGGGTATTGCGCGACCAAACGGACGGCCTTGGCGCAACCACCGAGGATCTTCCCGGTGCCACCGATGGAATGCAGTTGCTCCCCGAACTCCATCGCCTCGAACGCCAGATGCTCGGCGGAGTATCCACCGCCGTCATCGTCCCTTACGCCGACGCATTGCTGCCCGCCGGGGACGCAAGCTTCATGTCGTACCAGGACCGGCAGATCTATCTCGCGTTCCACCGTTGGTCGCTCGATCAAGCGCTGACCAAGGGCGACAATATCGTGGTGCTGATCACCGAATCGCTGAACGCGATCAACCCGTCGCTGTTGTCCAACCCGAAGGTCGCTGCCGTCGAGATTCCGATGCCCGACCAGGCAACCCGCCAGGAAGTCATCACCTTCCTCGCCCCGCGTCTGCCGAAATCGCATCTGGAACTCTTTGCCGAGCGCACCGGCGGGCTGCGCACGGTCCAGTTGACCAGCATACTGGCCAGCTCCGAGGGCCACGGGTTAAGCGAAGCAGAACGTCTTGATGTCATCCGTCCCTTGCTGGCGGGTACCGCCGATGCGGAGCAGCGCGCGGCGACACTGGCCACCATCACGGCGGGCATGACGCCGGCCGAAATCACGCGCCTCATCGAGCCCAACAAGGTCCTGCCGGACGACAAACCGAACCAGGACGTGTTGCAGGTCATCCATTCGCGAAAACGGGAGATGATCGAGAAGGAGTGCGCCGGACTCATCGAGTTCATCGAACCGTCGCACGGCTTGGAATCAGTCGGCGGCCACGAACACATCAAGGCGGAACTGATGGCGATCGCCCAGACCGTGAAGAATGGCGATGCGACGCTGGCTCCCATGGGGTTGTTGGCGGTGGGGCCGATGGGATCGGGCAAGACCTTCGTCATCAAGGCCTTCCTCAAGGAAGCCGGCCTATCCGCTGTGGCACTGAAGAATTTCCGTTCAAAGTGGGTCGGTTCTACCGAAGCCAATCTTGAACGCGTGCTGGCGACCGTCAAAGCAATGGGGCCGATCGCGGTCATCATCGACGAAGGGGATCGCAGTTTTGGTTCGGGAGGCGGAGAAGAGAGCGACGGCGGCACCAGCTCACGCATTATCGCCCGTCTCAAGGAATTCATGGCTGACACGGAGAACCGCGGCCGAGTGCTGTTCGTCATGATGACCAACCGGCCGGACAAGCTGGACACCGACATCAAGCGGCCTGGCCGATTGGATCGGAAAATCCCGTTCTTCTATTGTGAAACGCCCGAAGAGCGCGCGCAGGTACTCAAGGCGGTACTGAACCGCTATGGAGAACCGATCGCCGCGTCGGACGCAGATCTCATCACGGCATGCGCAACGCTCGATGGCTACTCCAATGCCGATCTTGAGGCGCTCGCCTTGCTGGCGGTCGGGTTTGCCCGGGGTGCTGGTAAGGCCCTCGACGTCACCCTGCTGGCACAAGCGTCGGCCGATTTCATGCCGCCCCAGGAACACGACATGATCCGTTTCATGGAGCTGCTCGCCGTTTCCGAGACATCGCGTCGTTCCATGCTGCCCAAACGCTTCAGCGAAATGCCCATCAGTGAGATCCAAACCAGTCTGGCGCAAGCGAAATCCCGCGCCTTGTCACGCTAGTACCTTTCAGGAGATTGCATATGAACCCGATCCAAGACAAGAACCTCTCGCCGCTTGAAGCTTTGCAACTGGCCAAGGCCATGGTCGCCGTCGCGCGCGTGGACGGCTTCAACCCAGCCGAAGAAGTGCTGATCCGCCAGTTCTATGAAAGCACTCGGACGGACAGCATGCCGACGACCAACGAGTTCATCAAAACGTCCTCTGCGGCGTCGGCCAGTGACGAAGACCTCGCGTCAGCGCTGAAGGGCTGTTCTCCGGCATTCGCAGAAACGCTGGTCATGATGTGCTTCATGGCCGGCTATGCAGATGGCCGACTGAGCGACGGAGAATTGCAACTGATCACAAAGATCGCGAACGCGGCGGGGATCGACGGCGACGCATTGGCGGCATGCCAAGCTCAGGTACAGGACGCGCTGCTGGGCTCGCTGGCCCACCTCCCAGATTCCGGCTCGGTGGCCAACGTATTCGACAAGCTCTGAGCGTTGAGCGCCGTCATCCGCGATGAGTGCCAACTTATGAGATTTGAGGAAGTGGGCGGCAGATTGCGGCGTTCCTGAACTCCCCCGAAGAACGGACGAAGCGGCTGCTAGACCCCGAAGCCGGAAGCAGATTTGTCTTGTGCGGTACGTCCGGATGCGGGAAATCGGCGGCCATTACGTTCGCCAACACCCTGCTGCCGGCGAACGAGCAGATAGCCGAACCGCACGAACTGGCAAGAGAACAGCAACCTGACAGGGCGATAGAGATACTCAACGACGCGGAACTGGCCTATGAGGATTCTCGCCATATCGGATTCAACGTTCTCAGCGCAGCCGTGGCAAGAGCCTTGGAGGAGAAAAGCCTAAAGGTCTTCCGGGTTGATGCCGGGGTGTCTCTCTGGTAACCGCTCCATCGGCCGGGCCGCAAAGGTGGCGGCCCCAGATTCTTTGCAGGAACTACGATCATGGCAACTCTTGGTATCAAAGCAGCGTTCGCGCGGTACGGCGCCTCCCTCGTCAATGTTCAATGGTCCGTCTCAGCCTGGGCCCCGGATGGCGCACTCGTGGTAAGCCTTTGGGACCACCACACACGCAAGGGTTTGGCCGGAACCTTGGAATTCGCGGCCTCTGCCAGCCGCTGGAAGGGACCAGGCAACGCCGAGTTCCGAGAGAACGTCAGCAAGGCTTTCGAGTCGGGGACCAAGGTCTATCTTGTCATCGCGCGCACGGAGGATGTGGCACGAGTCGAGGCGGGAGAGGACGCAAGCAAGATCAAAAAGTTTATCTCTGTCCGACAGGATCTCGTTGGGAAGGTCATCGAGTGGGATGGCGAAAACTATGCCTTTCGGTTCACTAAAGCCCCTTGAACGGCGGCACGGAGCAAAGAACGACAGGATCACCCATGGACAAGCTACAGAAGTCAATCTACGACCTTGAATCGGGCATCAACGCACTTTGCGTGTACCTCGCCGAGGTCGCGCAGCACGGACCGCGAGATGTGAGGGATAACCTGATCGACGTCCTCCACCGGTTGGTATCCGGAGAGCTTATTGCCACCGTCTTTGCGGATTTCAGCAAGCCAAAGCTAGGCAGGATCTTCTTAATCGGAGACTCTGAGGAGGCGCAATTGAAAGCGCTTCAGGCGTTCGAAGCGGAACTGGACAAGCATCATCCGGCTTCTGGCTCAAGCGGCATTCCGGCAAAGGTAATCCCTTTCCCATCGCAAGGCGCCGCCGAGGATATCAGCCATAACTAACGGGAGAGCAGCTTTCAGGTACAGGGATTCGTATTGAGGCCAGGAAACGATAGCGAAAAATTTGTGCAAACCATCAATCGATATGTCATTATTTTGGGAAGTTCTTGCGTGCAAGACAGATCCTCTAGTATTCAAAGGAAACGACAATGACGCTTCGTAAGTTCTTTGTGGCATCGATGCTTGCGCTGACCGTTCTAGCACCGTACGCTCGGGCCGAAGATCCTGCGCCTGCCCAGCAGATCGACATCAAGCGGGACTCGCTCATGCGAGACATCCCGGACCGCAGTGTTGCCGACAAGAAGATCTATGTTCTCTTTGAGGATAGCCCGAAGATGACCATGATCGTCCGCGATCGACTTCGCAGCAAAGGGCTGGCCGTCACGGAGAATGCGGACGAAGCGGACGCCAAGTACCAGATCACGGGCACGTTTTCAGTGAGCGGAAGAGGTCGCGAGCCGAAATCCGGTTCCATGGGGAAGCTCCTTGAGACGAGCATGCCGACCGCGGAGTCGCTGAAAGCTGACTATTACCAACAGACCACCGGTCTGGATCACGTCGCTCTTGATGCCGTCATCTCCAAGCCGATTGCCATAACGGACCTTTTTATCTGGCTTGGCCAAAAATCAGGGGTGGCTGGACGATTCAACGAACTGGTCACAGGAAACTCAAAAGGTTGGTGCTTCGCCCCTGACTGCAACAAGTTGACCAGTTTCGCGTCGGTCATGGTAAGAGGGGGCGATGAAGATTATTGGTGGCTGCAAGCGTCGGCCGTCGATGACAAGGTCGTTCTTGATGTGGTCGTCGCGGACATTCTCGAAAACGCCCTGAAGCCCTTTGACGATCTGGGCAGCGCAAAGACGACGCAGAAAGTTGCCGACGGCGCCGGCGTGATGAACTGATTTTTCGCACCGGCTGACCATTCCGACACCTACACCCCCAATTTGAGCTGCATTTGCGGGGTGATTTTCATTTGACGACCCTCCAGAATGATGGCCATTGCTCCATCATTCGAGATCGTCAAATGAAGAAGTTCTACCTGAGCTCCATTGCCCTAGCCACCTGGATCATCTTGGCGGTGATCCTTCATTCCTTGAAGGCAGTGATCGGAGGTGCCGCCGATATCCTCCAGCCGATTGCCTACGCACTAGCCTTCTTCCATGGGTTGTATTTCTTATGCGAACTCAAGGCGCTTCGGCGACTTGAGAGAGAAAAGCATCAGCCCTTGATGGAGTCGCATCTTAACGAGAATGCGCCCTGGGGCGTACCTTGGCCTCCGCTCGGGATTTAGCCGATGCTGTCGCTTCGATTCTAACCATCTCCTTCGCCACGTCGCAGATCGATACCGATGCGCCCTTCTTCAGCCCTTCTGATTTCCGCACTTTGCATTGTCGGCTCCGTAGCAAGTGCAAATGGGTTCGATCCGTCTAACCCACAACATGTCGAGCAGTGCAACACGGTTGTTGCCTTTCAGTACCAAATTGCGCAAGAGGCAGAGTCGCAAAAAGTACCTGCTAGAAACACTCCCACATTCCAAGTGATGGCAGCCAAAGCTGAGCTCGTCGAACTCGCCAACATCATTGCTGAGTACACAGACGGAGTGAGAGGGTCGGTGTCGCCGAGGATCGGAATGGCATACAGCATTTACGGGCTGTGCTTTGGAGTAAGCAACGGCGCATCATTCGCACTTGCCCCTTTGGTTGGGAAGGCCTGCAATAGTGCTCCCGTCGACAAGGAAAGCGAATGCGTCGCCCGGTTCTTGGATCAAGCCAAAGCACGCCTCAAACTACAACCTGACGCTATCCGGCAGGCGTTAAAAGAAATCGGACGCTAGTTGCCGCTCGGTGGCGGCGACGCCGGTTTCTCGGTCTTCACCAGCCGTACGGCCTCAACCGGCGTCTTGACGAAGACCTGATTCCGTCCACGACGCTTCGCTTGGTAAAGAGCCACATCAGCGCCCAAAACCAGATCGTCGACGCTTCCGCCTGTGCTTGGCAGCATGTAGGAGACTCCAATGCTGAGCGTCACGCGATCCGAAACCGCCGAATCCATGTGCGGTATCGCGCGATCCTTTAGCCGTAATTGAATGCGTTCGGCGACCAGGCGGGCCCCCTCGACAGTGGTGTTGGGAAGCAAGGCGACAAACTCTTCACCGCCGTACCTGGCCAGCAAGTCGGTGGGACGATACAGTCCTTCCGCGACCGCCTTGCTGACACCCCTCAAGCAGGCGTCGCCTTCAATGTAGCCGTAGACGTCATTGAAGAGCTTGAAGAAATCGATATCCATCATCAGAAGGCAGATAGGATGCTCGTTCCGGCGAGCAAGATTCCATTCAGCCTTGAGGCGTTCGTCGAAGTATGTCCGGTTAGCAATGCCCGTCAATCCGTCAGTGCGCGTCAGTGTCTCCAGACGCCGATTCACCATTTCAAGCTCTCGAGTACGCTCTATCACCCGCGCCTCAAGAAGCTGATTTGTGTTGGCCAACTCCAGATTTTGTTCAGTGACAACCCGGTAAAGGCGACGCAATGACAGATGCTCTCGCGAGAAAGACTGTGACGCAACTTCTTCATCAAAGGCCACAGACGCGGACACGCCTTCCTTAATGCGATTGAGCTGGCGTACGAGAGACATGTCGTCCGTCAGAATGTGATAGGACAGCCAGGCCGTCCAGTAGTTGTGCACGATATCCGCGGGAGACGCCATCGAGTGCTGGTAACTCCACATCGAACTGGCCTGATTGATGAAGTCTTTATGGGATGCCTCGTGGTGATGGAAATGGCGTCGATCAACACCACTACTCCGCATTAGCTTCTCTTCATCTTCTATGTGCTGATTTGCACTGTCAGCCAGTTTCCGAATGATTTCCTGCACGTTGGTTCCGTTGTGACTGCCTTGGCCTTTCAGGGCGTGATAAAGCTCGTCCGCCAACGCAAACATCTGATAGTGCTGCTCATCTATGGACGCGACACCAGTAGCTAACGCGTCGTCCCATGCAGAAGTTCTGATTACCATATCGCCCCCAGTTTTCTGTCAATTCTATCCTGCTATTTGAAGCCTGAGAAACCATCAAGAGAAGGCTACTGAGAATGCTTACAGCTCAATAAGTTCTGAGTCCCCTTAGAAATCCGGAGTAACCGGCTCAAAGAGCCGTCTTAACAAGCGCTATATCAAGCGGCGCATCCATTCCTACACCTAGCGAGTCATTTTTGGCGGCATTTCCGCCTTGCTTCGGTGTTTGAGGCGCGGACAATTGCACTATTGCATCTCGATAGGCTCCTATGCCGTGTTCTCTCTCATGAATGACCGTCTGGTTCTCCCTCAATGACACTTCAAATCGTCACAGAGAAGGAGTTTCGTATCGGACGACCTTCCGTTATCAAAGGCTCAGCGCCACAAGGTAGCTTTCTCGCTGTCCTTGAAGACGACGGATCTGCCGCCTACTTCTACGCACTCGACACTTCAAAGGAGCAGCCGTTCCAGGACGGAATGCTTATCTACACGATAGATTCGGCAGTAGACAAGCCGTACGTTGCCCGAATTGGATGGTCGTCCGACAGCACGAAGGTCCTCCTGACCATCAACGACTATCCGAATGCGGTATTCGATTTTTCGGCCAAAGAAGGGTGCTGCCGGACCGGTTACCCGGAGAAGCTCGGCCCCGGCTGGTCGTTACGTGGCCACGCCTGGCGGGAGGACATGCTAAGTCACTTTGCAAGCCCAACCCGTTGGGCTCCGCTCGTGCAAGCCCTGACGGACCTGTGTTCCATTGACACGAGAATAGAAGACAACGATAGCGCTTTGGTGATCGACACCTCCCCGACCGGTTTCCTCGAGGCTCCTCAGAAGATTGAACAGCTATTTCAGGGAATCCGTCAGGAGCTTCCCAATGGCGCCGAACTGTCCTTCTACAACCACGGCACCAGGATCATCATGATCGCGAGTTGCAGCAAGTTCATCACGCGCGCAATTGTCAGCCAGCGTGGCTATATGAAGGCCGCTTGAGTATGACAGATACCCGATCGGCGCTTTTTGAAGTCCAGCGCATGTTACTTGCCATGTCCCTGATTGTTCTCCCCGCATGCCTGGCAAACCTGTTTGCAGGATGCTCGCTCACCAATGTTCTTGCGGTGTCGTGTCTCTGGATCTCGCCGGGCATGCTGTTTGTACGGCATCACTGTCGCTCTCCGCGGGCAATACATCGATTGCTGGTGTTCTTGCTGCCTTTCGGGCGCTACGTTTCTTCTGGAGTGATCGTCTTCTGCTGGTTCTGGCCGATAGCGATTCCCCTGCTCCATCGCTTCAATCGTCGCCTTGACAAAGACATTAGGTAAGTCAATGGCCAAGTACTTCATCGCCTACGCCTACTTTATTCCACATGGCTCTAACGGATTCGGCAACATAGAGGCTGATCGGTCCTGGCCGATTTCAAGCACGGAAGACATCACAGACCTTACCGAACACATAACGGAAGCTGTCCGGCAAAAGATGAAACAGCCACGGCTAACGTTGGCCATCCTAAACTGGAGGCAGTTTGAACCCGACATCGAACGGTACCGTCCCGATGGTCCTCCACCGAACAACATCATCTGTCTTCCAGCGAAGACTTAAAGATCCGGAAGGTACCCGATGCAACGAATCCTAGCGTTTACCATCCTTATGGCTACAGCCGTTAGCTGCTTTGCCAACCAGCTTGTTGCTGCCGATCCAGAAAAGCAGGCAACCGCATTTATGCGAATTTACGCAACATTCTGTCTCAAGCATATCAATGAAATTGACAAGCTGCGCGATAGCTTGGCCTTCTCCCCCCGCCTTCCTCCCGAGGAAACAAAAAAGCTCTTGCGCGGTCAGGCCGGTGAAGCGTGGCCTGTCCCGGAAGACAGCGGGCGCTTCATTCTTGCCATTCTGAAAGAGAAAAATGTGTGCATGGTTTACGGATTGAAGGCGGATACTGCCCGCGTCGAGAAGTCTTTCTCCACGATCGTCAATGCCGCCCCTTCGCCGATGATCACGAAAGCGCTCCAGGACGAGAGGCTTAACACCCCGTTCGGGCCGGCTCGCTCGATGACCTATGAATGGACGATGTCCACGGCGGCGGCCAAGAAGGTAATACTCTCTCTGACCACAACAGCCTCCGAAACCGCCCCATTGCAAGCACTCGCATCGGCCGCAGCGATTGCTAAATGATCTGGCGCCTGCTTACCGCTGTTGTGCTGGCGTTCGTAATCCTGCCGACAGGGAGCTACCTTGCTCCTGACCCCCTTGAGGCGACCGATCTCGCTGTCGCGGATGACGCGCTGGCCAAAGCCCACTCCCAGGTCGCCAAAGTGGCCACCGTCTATGGCATCAAGACACCATCCGTACGTTTTGTCGATTCAACGGCCGCCGGCGTAACAGTAGAGAAGACGTCATCGGAAGGGAGAATCACAGAAATTCGTCTGGGCCGCCCGATTCAAACCGACGATTTCCGGCTGCAGCCGGACCTGCTCGATGCTGTGCTTTCGCACGAAACAGGCCATGCAGTAATGATCGCCCGCAATGAGGCATTCCCGCCGGCGGCAATCTTCCTGATGTACGCTATCGGGCTTTTCCCTTTTCTCATCATCTGTCCAACGAAACGTGGCCAGGTCGGAGCGGCATTAGGCATCGGCGCGTGCCTGTCCCTGTTGTGTTCAATTCCGGCGATCGCCCTGCCCCATCTGGCGTATCAATACGTCATCCTTGGCCTCACCATTTCAAGCTGCGCGCTTTGGGTGATTCGCCCGGATGCACCGAAACTGACGGCGAGTTCTTCTGCGTTCCAGGTACTGAAAACCCACGTTCCGTCCGCGCGCACGCTTGCACTCGCCGGGCTTATCGCGATCCCGGCATTCTTCTCAGCTGCATGGGTGATAGGTGGGTTGAATAGCCAGCGCGAGTTACGCGCCGACGTCTTCGGTGCCTGTGCGACCTCCCCCGCGGCCATGAAAGGCGCTCTGTTGCACCTTACCGGCGAACGCACCAGTGCTTTCCGCGAAGCGTTGGATACCTTTCACCCCTCGTTGGCCGATCGCGTCGACATCCTCGACGCGATGGAACGCGATACGGTGAAAGAGCAAGCGTGTACGGCGCTTCTGGCTGGGGAAAGAGATCTGACCATTGCCGGGCAAACCCAGCAATAGCTGGCCGACTGGCGTACCGGCTAACATCGCCGGCCCGCCTGTTCGCGTCGGATCAAACCGGCCAAGAATTGACATCAGCCAATCGAGGGGCTAACTGCCCTCATGAAACTATCGGACCTTTTCGATTACGATGTCCGTAACTACACCCGACTGAAAGCCATTGTTCGGCGCTCGAGTCATCGTATTCACGATGATCCAACCCTCCTCTGCCAACTCCTTGAAACGAACGTTTCCATAGTTTTGGCACGTGTAGGACGCCACTGGACTATTCGGAGCAACATCGAGTGAGTTCCCCGCACAGAAATCCTTCGTTCCACGCGTTGCGCTCTTTCTATCAGAGGCAAACTGAGCTTGCTTCGCATCTTCGACGTCACGCTTCGCTTTACTCGCAGCGTACTCCTTCTCTTCTCGTTCCTTTTTCAACGCGGCCGATATGGCTGATGCCGAGCCATATGTCTTAACTGCCTCGTCGAAATCTTGAGGAATACCAAGAGCGACCCCCTCCTCATCGGTCAAGAAATCAATCGCCTCGATTACGCGGGGGGGGATTGTGTGGTAACCCGAGGCCTCTTGCCAACCGAGGTTAATGACGAAGGTTTCTACGTTTCCATTGCTATTGATAAAAAAACCGCCAAACGATGTCAGATCACCGAGACCCTTCGAGTCATCGTCGCTTCTTTTAAACAGAATCCATGGACTGGTTACGTCCGTACTGCTTTCTCCATTAACTGTATTGACGATAGCATCACACCTTGACCAGCTTCTGGTACTCGTTGCAGGTTTGCAATTCTCATAGCGAAACCCTTTGACATCCTGAATTGGCGGCGCTTTGGTGAACAATCCCTGCAACATGCTAAATTTGAAATTCCCGGATCTAAGGCTTGTTTCGGTGAAGTCAGGTACGGCGTTCTTTCGACTTCCTTGGAAATTGAACACGTTCACGTTAGCCAAACGAACCGTGCCGTCAACGTATTTGATGCGCCAGTTTTCAGCAACTGCGCTATGGGTGAAACCAAGGGCTCCGATAAGGGCTAACAAACAGCTGCTATGTTTATACATTCACACCTCTGGCGGCACAAGAATTGAATCAGTCGCTCGCTCTCGACTGACCTTTCATTGTGTAAAGTTTTAAAAAAAGCCGCGGGATTATAGGCGTCGACAGAACCCTAATACAGGAAGAAATTCCTGATCTCCGCGCGCGTCATTAGGCTTTGCTGGATAGGGAAACTACCGACCACTTTAATTATCAATTGAGCGATTGGTACATGGCTGGAGTACAGCGCAATCCTTGGGGTATGCATTCGAATTGCCGCATGGGATATCGGTAGCACTCGCCGTCATAGGCATGGCAAATGCTGCCAAGGTATTCGCAACGCGTGGCAGCAAGAGTGAACGTTTCATTACCGATTTAGCCCTCAAACTGTAATTCTTGACGTGATTGTTGTGGTGCCAAGAAATCAGGATGAGTCAGGAGTGACGATGCGTTGCACCGGCAGCCCTGCTAGCAGCCTGTCGGACTTGAGTTGGCCTGACGGCAGATAAGTGAGCCGCGGGGC
>JADHEF010000384.1_pt1 | contig 49014 bp, 45 predicted proteins | sample 8952391 | NCBI WGS metagenome assembly JADHEF01 (sample SAMN16124439, study PRJNA663245) | bioreactor sludge metagenome | isolation source: sludge (nitrite) | place: India:Bengaluru | collected 2019-02-28 | reverse complement strand
TCCGATATCTCATCGCTAACCATCCGGCAATAACGCCGATAGATAAACGCTTACATTCGGGCTGCTCTTCCCGATTGCGGCGAACGTGCTGGTCATCGTGCAGGATGGTCTGGACTTGAGCGTGGCGGGGATAGGCGCGGCCCATGCGCGCAATTCGCTGCTCTACATCATCGACAGCGCACCGTTCTTTCTCGGACTCTTCGCCGCGGTCGCCGGAATTCATCGGGCGCGGTTTGCAGAAGCTCAACGCCTGCGCGAGCAACAAGTGCTCACCGACGAGCTGACCCGGATCAACAACCGCCAGTTCGGCCAGCTCAAGCTTGCCGAGATGATCCCCCTGGCGCGCCGGCGCAAACGGCGGATCGGCATGGTCTTCATCGATATCGACCGCTTCAAGCGTCTGAACGACAACCTCGGGCACCGCTTTGGCGACCAGGTGCTGATCGCGCTCGCCCGTCGCCTCAAGGAGAGCATCTTCCCCGACGAGTATGTCGCGCGTCTCGGTGGCGACGAGTTCATGGTGATCGTCCCCAATCTCAGGGACCTCGCCGACATCCACACGCTGGCGCGGCGCTTCGCCGGCGTTTGTCACGGCGAACTCCTGATCGACGGCAAGACGCACCGGGTGTCGACCAGCATCGGCGCCGCCGTTTTCCCCGATCACGGCGACGACATGGAGGCGCTGTTCCGGCATGCCGGCGTCGCGCTCAACGAGAACCGGAACACCAAGAAGCGCGCCTATGAAGTCTTCGACCCCGTTCTGCTGCAGGCGGTGCGCGAGGAGTACACGCTGGAGAAGGAACTCGAAGGCGCAATCGAGCGCAACGAGTTTTCGCTCTGCTACCAGGCCATCGTCGAGAGCCAGACGCAGGCTATCGTCGGCGCCGAGGCGCTCTTGCGCTGGCGCAACCGTCATCTCGGCGCCGTGCCGCCGGACAAGTTCATCCCGATCGCCGAGAAGAGCGGCGTCATCCTCGCCATTGGCGATTGGGTGCTCGGTGAGGCCTGCCGGCAGAATCAGGCGTGGCAGGCAGCGGGTCTTCCGGCCATCTCGATTGCCGTCAACGTGTCGCCGATGCAGCTCGTGCATCAGCATTTCGCTGACAACGTCGTTCAGGCACTGGAAGACTCGGGTATGAACCCGGCCTGCCTCAAGCTGGAAATCACCGAGACGGCGTCGATGCAGAACGTCGTCGAGGTCAGGGAGATTTTCGGCGGCTTGCGCCAGCGCGGCATTCGCCTGTCGATCGACGACTTCGGTACCGGCTATTCGTCGTTGTCGAAGCTCAAGTCACTGTCGGTTGACGACCTGAAGATCGACAAGTCCTTCATCGCCGATATCAAGATCGACGCGGGTGCCGGTAACTTCGCCATCGTCGAGGCCATCGTCGCCATGGCCAGGACGCTCAACATCCAGGTCGTCGCCGAGAGTGTAGAAATGCCGTTGCAGCTCGACGTGCTCCGGCGCCTCGAGTGCGACTACAGCCAGGGTTACCTGTTCAGCAAACCGCTGCCTCCCGACGAGTTCGCGCAACTGCTGGCGCGTGGTGTTCTGCCGGTGGACGTTGCCGACAGGGCTTGAGCGCCTGCTGTTAAGTGATCAGGCGACGCCGGCGTTGTGCGCCTGCTTGTCCGCCCAATAGCTCGACCGGACCATCGGGCCGCAGGCAGCGCCGGTGAAGCCCATCTTCAGCGCTTCGGTTTCGAACATCTTGAAGGTGTCCGGATGCACGTAGCGCACGACCGGCAGGTGATGGCCTGACGGCGCGAGGTACTGGCCGATGGTGAGCATTTCGACGCCGTGCGCGCGCAGGTCGCGCATGACTTCGAGGATCTCCTCGTCGGTCTCGCCGAGGCCGACCATCAGGCCGGACTTGGTTGGCACTTCCGGGTAGCGTTCCTTGAACGCCTTGAGGAAGTCGAGCGAGTGCTGGTAGTCGGCGCCGGGGCGGGCCTGCTTGTAGAGGCGCGGCACGGTTTCCATGTTGTGATTGAGCACGTCGGGCAGTGACTGGCCGAGGACGTCGACGGCGATTTCCATGCGGCCGCGAAAGTCGGGAACGAGCGTCTCGACGGTCGTCGTCGGCGACTTGTCGCGCACGGCGGCGATCACGTCGACGAAGTGCTGGGCGCCGCCGTCGCGCAGGTCGTCGCGGTCGACGCTGGTGATCACGACGTAGCGCAGTTTCAGGTGCGCGACGCTGTCGGCAAGGCTCGCCGGCTCTTCCGGGTCGGGCGGCAGCGGCTTGCCGTGGCCGACGTCGCAGAACGGGCAACGGCGCGTGCAGATGTCGCCGAGGATCATGAAGGTTGCCGTGCCGCGGCCGAAGCACTCGCCGATGTTCGGGCAGGCGGCTTCCTCGCAGACGGTGTGCAGCTTCTGCTCGCGCAGCATCGACTTGATCTCGCCGAAGCGGCCGGTATCGTTGCCGGCCTTGACGCGGATCCACGACGGCTTGCGCAGCGGTTCATCGACCGGGACGATCTTGATCGGGATGCGCGCCGTCTTGAGTTCGCCCTTCTGCTTGACCCCGGCGACCTTGGTCGCGGGTTTCTCCGTCGTTGCTGCGGCTTCGTGTTCGCTCATGCTTGCTCCAGTTGTCGGTTCAGGTGCGCCACCAGCGCTTCGCCTGCTTGTGCCGGCGTCAGCGGCACGCCGAGGTCGCGTGTCTGCGTCACTGCCATGCCGGCGTAGCCGCAGGGATTGATCGCGTTGAACGGCGAAAGATCCATGTCGACGTTCAGGCTGAGGCCGTGGTAACAGCGGCTCTTGCGGATGCGCAATCCGAGCGCCCCGATCTTGGCGACGATGCCTTGGCGCTTGATATAGACGCCGGGCGCGCCGTCGAGCCGCTCCGCGGCAACGCCATGTTCGCCGAGAAAGTCGATCATCGCCTGCTCGATGCGCGTGACCAGCTCGCGCACCTTGAGGTCGCGCCGCGCGAGGTCGAGCAGCAGATAGATCACCACCTGGCCGGGGCCGTGGTAGGTGATCTGGCCGCCGCGATCGATCTTGACCAGCGGAATGCCGTTATCGACGAGCAGGTGTTCCGGCTTGCCTGCTTGGCCGAGGGTATAGACCGGCGGGTGTTCGCAGACCCACAACTCGTCGGGCGTCTCGTCGGTACGCGCCGCCGTGAAGTCGAGCATCGCCTGCCACGTTGCTTCGTAGTCCACGCGTCCCAGATTGCGGACGCTCGGCGCTGCGTTCAAAGCACCACCTTGACCATCGGGTGGGAGGAAAGTTCACGATAGAGCGCGTCGAGCTGCGGTTTCGACGTGGCGTTGATCGTGCAGGTAAGGCTCACGTACTTGCCGCCGCTCGAGGCGCGCATGCCCATCGTCGCGCCGTCAAAATCCGGCGCGTGACGCAGGACGACCTCAAGCACCGCCTGGGCCAGGCCATCGCTGGCCAGACCCATGATCTTGAGCGGAAAGGCGCAGGGAAACTCGAGCAGAGTGTCCTGCGCCGGTGCTACCTTGTCAGGCATTCTTCGAGGCGGCGACGAGGGCGTCGCGGAAGTCGACGTAGGCCTTGTGCAGCTTCTGCGCAACCGGGCCGACCTTGCCGGCGGCGTCGCCCTTGCCGACCGGCTTGCCGTTCAGCGTGGTGACCGGGAGGATTTCCTTGGTCGAGGACGTGACCCAGATTTCGTCGGCGTCGAAGAGTTCGGCTTCGGTGATCGGACGCTGCTGGTTCGGCACGCCATGCTTGTTGGCCAGTTCGAAGACCACGTCGTAGGTGATGCCGGGCAGGATGCGGTTGTCCTTGGTCGGTGCGAGCACGACGCCGTCCTTGACGATGATCACGTTCGAGGCCGAGCCTTCGGTCAGGTAGCCGTCGCGGATCATGATCGTTTCGGTGCAGCCGGCATCAACCGAGACCTGGCGGGCTTGCGAGTTGGCCAGGAGGGCAACAGTCTTCAGGTCGCAACGGCCCCAGCGGATGTCCGGTGTGGTGACGCAGGCAACGCCGTTGGCGCGCATTTCGGCGGACGGCTTGACCATCGGCGCGGTGAACATGAACACGGTCGGTGCGACGCCCTTCGGGAAAGCCGCGTCGCGCTTGACGTCGGCGCCGCGGGTGACCTGGATGTACAGTTGCTGATCCTCGAACGGCGCGTTGGCGATGATCTGCTTGATCAGCGCGCGCCATTCGTCCGGCGTGTGCGGGTTCGGCAGGCGAATGCCGTCGAGCGAAACCTGGAAGCGGCGCATGTGCTCTTCCTGACGGAAGCCGTAGCGGCCGTACACCGGGATGACTTCATAGGCGCCGTCGGCGAAGAGGAAGCCGCGATCGAGCGGTGAGATCTTGGCTTCGGCGATCGGCATGAATTTGCCGTTGAGATAGGCGGTCATGGTACGTCCTTAGGGGATGAAAAAGCGTTGCGAAATCAGTTGAACCAGAGGCGGATGGTGTCGATGGCGCGGCCGAAGATGCCGGCGACCGGAACGCCGTCAATAGCGACGACGGGGAAGTCGCCGTAGGGCTTGCCGTCGATGCTCACCTTCATGGTGCCGACGACCTGGCCTTGCGCGACGGGCGCGATCAGCGGCTGCTGCGATTGCAGTTCGGACTTGATGCGCGGGCCGTATCCCTTGGGCACGACCATGATGAAATCTTCGGTGAAGCCGGCCTTGAGCGTTTTCGCCTGGCCCTTCCAGACCGGCAGGTTGGCGACGGCGTCGTCCTTGGCGTAGAGCTTGACGGCGTCGTACGCCTGGAAGCCGAAGTTGAGCAGCTTGAGCGACTCCTGCGCGCGCACGGCATCGGACTTGGTGCCGAGCACGACCGAGATCAGGCGGCGCGTGTCGCGCTTGGCCGAGGAGATCAGGCAGTAGCCGGCGGCGTCGGTGTGGCCGGTCTTGACGCCATCGACCGTCGGATCGAGCCAGAGCAGGCGGTTGCGGTTCGGCTGCGTGATGTTGTTGTAGCGGAATTCCTTCATCGAGTAGTACTTGGCGTAGTCCTCGGGGAAGTCGTGGATCAGCGCACGGGTGAGCGTTGCCAGGTCACGCGCCGTCGTGTAGTGCTCCGGATCGGGCATGCCGGCGGCGTTCTTGAAGTTGGTGGCCTTCATGCCGAGCTTCTGCGCCTGCTGGTTCATCATCTGCGCGAAGGTTTCCTCGCTGCCGGCGATGGCCTCGGCGAGCGCGACGCAGGCGTCGTTGCCGGACTGCACGATCATGCCCTTGATCAGATCATCGATCTTCACCTGCGTGTTGACCTGGATGAACATGCGCGAACCCTGCGCTTTCCAGGCTTTCTCCGAGACGACGATCGTCTGCTCGGGCTTGATCGTGCCCTGCTTGATCGCCGCGAACGTGAGGTAAGCCGTCATCAGCTTGGTCAGCGACGCCGGTTCTAGGCGCTCGTCGGCTGCCTGTGCGGCGAGTTCCTGTCCCGAACCGGCTTCGATCAGAAGCCAGGACTTGGCGGCGAGTGCCGGCGGGGTGGGCAACTGCTGGGCAAAAGCGAGGGTTGGCAGGAGGAAAAGCGACAGGAACAGCGAGAAGACAAACGACAACGTCGGCGAGCGAAACTTGTGCATGGGGATTGGATTTTCGGGTGTTCGAGGGGATGGCAATTATATCAAGCGCTCACCCGGCCTTTCCCCCGAATCAGTTTTAGTGAACGGGCATAAGAACGAGGATTGCCCCAGGCAGGGCGGGAACTTCAGCGAGGACGATGCGCCTTATTTGATCGAGTGATCAGAACTGTATTATCATCTGTATGAAAATCGACAAAATAGTCGAACCCATTGAATCGGAAAGCGGGATGCGCAAGATGGTGATGAGCACAGCAGGGGACGGATATCTGATCGGCCTGGACTTCGGTTCGGAGTCGGCGCGCGGCGTCTTGCTCGAAGCGGAAAGCGGCCGCGTCGTCGGCAGCCTGACGCACGACTACCAGCATGGCGTCATGTCGGCGTCGCTGCCCGGCGGCGAGGCGCTGACGCGCGGCTGGGCGTTGCAGGTGGCAACCGACTACACCGAGGCGGCCGAGGTCATCCTCGCCGGCCTCGGACGCGGGCGCCGGGTGCTTGGCATCGGGCTCGGTTTCACCGCCAGCTCGCCCTTGCCGTGCAAGGCCGACGGTACGCCGCTATCGACGATCCTGCCGCGCAACCCGCACGCCTACGTCAAACTGTGGAAGCACCAGGCGGCGCAGCCGTGGGCCAACCGGATCAATGCGCGCGGTGGCGACTATCTGGCCAACTGCGGCGGCAAGCTGTCAGGCGAATGGCTGCTTGCCAAAGCGGCGCAGATCGCCGACGAATCGCCCGAGGTCTGGAACGAAACCGAGCGCTTCATCGAGGCCGGCGACTGGCTCGTCTGGCAACTGACCGGCCACGAGGCGCGCAGCGAGAGTTTTGCCACGTACAAGGCGCATTTCTCGCGCGAGCGTGGCTATCCGCAGGACGTCGTCGCCGGCCTGGCCGAACGCCTCGCCGATCCCCTGCCGGTCGGTTCGTCGGCTGGCCTGCTCAGGCCGGTGTGGTGCGCGAAGACGGGCATTCTCGGCGAGCCGGCCGTCGCCGTGGCGATCATCGACTCGCACGTCGCGATGCCGGCGCTCGGCGTTGTCGACAGCGGTTCGCTGATGGGCGCGCTCGGTACTTCGGCCGTCTTCCTGTTGCTCGACAAGACCGCGCGGCCCTTGCCCCGGGGTATCGAGGGCACGGCCTACAGCGCGGCAATTCCCGACGCGTGGTGCTACGAGGCCGGCCAGGCGAGTTTCGGCGACCTGCTCGCCTGGTTCATCAACGCCTTCCCGCGTTCGGGTAACGTCAAGGACGACTTTGCCTACTACGACCGCGCGGCCGCCTTGCGCTCGCCCGGCGCCGGAAACCTGCTGGCGCTCGACTGGTGGAACGGCTGCCGCGTGCCCTTTGGCGATTCCACGCTCTCCGGTCTGCTCGTCGGCATGAACATGCGCACGACGGCGGTCGATATTTACCGGGCGCTGATGGAGTCGATCTGCTTCGGCGCGCGTACCATCGTCGACCTGCTGGCCAGCAGCGGCTCGCCGATCGAGCGCGTGGTGCTTACCGGCGGCCTGGCGCAGAAGAACGATGTGCTGATGCAGATGCTCGCCGACATCCTTGGCTGTGCCCTGGAAATCCCGCGCCTCACGCACCCGACGGCCATTGGCGCGGCGATTCATGGCGCCGTGGCCGCCGGCGTTGTTTCCGACTATTCGGACGGCGCGGGCCGTTTCGGCGCGACCGACTACCGCATCGTCGAACCGACCACCGGCGTCTTCCCGATCTACGATGAGCGCTACCGCCGCTACCGCGAGATGTCGGACAACAGCAGCGTGCGCAACGTCATGCACGCGCTCAACAAGTGATTCCGCCAGCAATTACACCCAACTCGACCCCCAAAGGAGATATGAGATGTCAATCATCGATCGCTTCCGTCTGACCGGAAAGAAGGCCATCGTTACCGGCGCCGCGCAGGGCATCGGCCATCACGTGGCCATTGCGTTAGCCGAGGCCGGCGCCGACGTTGCCCTGTTCGACCTCAACGAAGCCAGTGAGACCGAAGCGCAGATCCGTGCGCTCGGCCGCGATGCCTTCTGCATCAAGATGAACGTCGCCGACGAAGCGGCTGTGGAAGCCGCCTACGCCGAAGTCGATGCGCGCTTCGGCGGTGTCGACATCCTCTTCAACAACGCCGGCATCTGCATCTGCACCGAGGCGGAGACGATGACGCTCGAACAATGGCGCAAGGTCGTCGATGTCGACCTCACCGCGCAGTTCCTCATGGCACGCGCTGCCGGCCAGCGCATGATCAAGGCCGGCAAGGGCGGGTCCATCATCAGCACGGCGTCGATGTCCGGCCACATCGTGAACGTGCCGCAGCCGCAGTGCGCGTACAACGCCGCGAAGGCCGGCCTGATTCACCTGACCAAGTCGCTGGCCACCGAATGGGCCAAGTACAACATCCGCGTGAACTGCATCAGCCCCGGCTACATGGCGACGCCGCTGTCGATCGACGTGCCGCGCGAACGCATGGAGAACTGGTTCTTCTTTGCGCCGATGAAGCGGATGGGGTTGCCGGAGGAGTTGCAGGGCGCGGTCGTTTATCTGGCGAGCGAAGCGGCGTCGTATACCACGGGTGCTGACATCATTATTGATGGGGGGTATTCGTGCGTTTAGGGGGCGGAGACGCCGGGTTCCGCGCCTGACGCGCGTGTAACTTTTTCTTGTGTCGCCAAGAAAAAGTCACCAAAAAGAAGGCGACCCCCGCGTTACGCGCCCGGCTTTGCCGGGTGCCCTGCGCTACTCGCGCGGCCGGGCGGCAAGCACAAACTCGGGGCTACGCCCCTCAAACAGTGCTCGCCGACTGCCCCCGGCCGCCCTCCGTTGCTCGGCGCTGCACGAGGGGGAGGCAAAGCACACCGAACGGTATTTCATGCGCCAGACTGTCGCTACTCGATCGGTTTTCCTCCTGCCCTTTGCGTCGTCGAGCAGCGTAAGACGCGACGGGGAAAAGGGCGAGGACTGTCTGAGGACCGAAGGTCCGAGTTCCGCAGCCCTCCCGTTGCGGCTGAGCAGCGCAGAGCACCCGGCGCAGCCGGGCGACGCTGTGGGCGCGCTTTCTTCTTGGGTACTTCTTCTTGGCAAGACAAGAAGAAGTACCTCGCCTGCAGGCGAAACCCAACGTCTCAACTCGCTACCACGCAGAACCAAGCCCGCGCGTCAGGCGCGGAACCCAGCGCCTGAAATGCACCCTCCTACTTCCCAACCGACTGCAACCGTTCGTCAATAACCAACTGCGCCGCCCCAAGCACACCGGCGCGTTCGTCCGAGCGCGCTGTCGAGATCTGTAGCTTGCGCGTGGCGAGCGGCAGGCAGCGTTGGCTAACCTGCTCGCGGATGCCGGCGAGGAGGTGTTCGCCGCCCAGCGCCAGCGTGCCGCCGACGACGATGCGGCTCGGGTTGAGGATGCTGACGACGCTGGCGACGATTTCGCCGAGGCCGCGCCCGGCAAAGCGGATCTGCTGGATTGCTTCCGGCACGTTGCGCTGGACGAGGTTGATGATGTCGCGTGCGCTTTCCGCTTCGAAGCCCTTGTCACGCAGCGTGCGCGCGATCGCCCAGCCGGCCGCATAGGCTTCGAGGCAGCCGAGCTTGCCGCAGCGGCAGAGCGGCGGCTCGGCCCAGTCGAGCTGGATGTGGCCGACGTCACCGGCCGCGCCCTGACCGCCGCGGAACAGCTCGCCACGCGTGACGATGCCGCTGCCGATGCCGGTGCCGGCCTTGATGAAGAAGAAGCAGTCCTCGTCGGGCCAGTGCGCGCGCTGCTCGGCGACGGCCATCAGGTTCACGTCGTTGTCGGCAAAAACGCGGATCGCGTGCTGCTCGCGGAACCAGCCGCGAATGTCGAACCCGTCCCAGCCGCGCATGACCGACGGCCCGACGACAAGCGCATTGTCGTAATCCACAGGTGCCGGCAGCGACAGGCCGATGCCGAGCAGATCGGCCTTCTTGCGGCCAATGCCAGCGAGCAGCTTCTCGCCCTGCGCCATGATTTCGCGCAGCGTCGTTTCGGGCGCGATGTCGAAACTGTTGGCAAAGGTGATTTCAGCGACGATGCGCGGTTCGAGCGTGGTGAGAACGACACGGATCATGCTTTCGCCGATGTCGGCGGCGAGCGTCAGCGCGAAAGTCTCGTTGATCTTCAAGAGCTTCGATGGCCGGCCGCCGCTTGGCGCCGTCTCGTCGGCTTCGGTGATCAGTCCCGCGTTGAAGAGCACGCCGAGGCGCTGGACGATGGTTGCGCGTGACAGGCGCGACTGCTGTTCGAGGTGCGCGCGCGAAATCGTCTTGTTGCGCGCGATGATCGCAAGCAGTTGCCCGATTCCCGCGGGCAGTTCGTGGCCGTTCGCATCGAGAATCACTGTTTCGGGTACGCCCACGATATTTCCCTTCTTGCCGTAGATACGCGAGAGCTTCGCGCTTGATGATGGCGTCGCGCCAAAGTACAGAACAGCCGGCGATGTTAGCACCGTAATGGCGATTGTTTTGTAAGGGTTTGTACAGATGTCGATTGGGTCGCCTGCTATCATCGCAGGCTGTCCTTTTCAGGCCGCCGACCATGAGCACCGAACCCTCGTCCCGCATTTCGACCGATCCCGACTTCCGTTATTCCTGGTACGCCAGGCTCTTCTTCGCCAACCAGCGCCGTCGTTACGGCAAGGAACTGGAACCGGCGCGTCTCTGGGCGCGCACGCCCAAGGTCTTCGCCGCGCTCTCGCTGCTCTACGGCGCGCTCGACCGCCGCCGTTCGCCGATCGAACCGGCGCTGCGTTCGTTGATTACCGTGCGCGTCTCGCAGATCAACTGGTGCGCGTTCTGCGTGGATATCAACTCGGCGACCGGGCTGAAGCGCGGCATCAGCGACGCGCAACTCGCCGCGCTGCCCGAATTCGCAACGTCACCACTGTTCGACGAACGCCAGAAGGCGGCGCTCGCCTACGCGGAGGCGATCACGCGCACCGACGTCGGCGTCGACGACGCGCTGATGGCACGTGTAAAGGCCTGCTTCGACGACAACGCGGTGATCGAACTCACCGCGTTGATCGCCTTCCAGAACATGTCGAGCAAGTTCAATTCAGCGCTCGACGTTGCGCCACAGGGCTTTTGCCGGTTGCCGCAGAAATGAAGACGGCCGCAGTCGCGCTGATCGCAACGGTCGCGACCGGCGCCAGCGCCGAGACGCAGTGGGTCGGCCGTTTCGATGCCGGCGATCCGGTCATCCCGGCGCCCTGGAAAGTCGAGCGCATCGATCAACGTATCCCGCCGACTGAATACGCGCTTCGTGCCTGGGACGGCGTCGGCGCCGTCGAAGCGCGCGCCGACAAGAGCATGGCGCTGCTCGGTCGCCCGCTGGAAGTCGATCTGGATAAGACGCCGATCCTCTGCTGGCAATGGCGCATCGACGCGCCGATTGCCTCGGCCGACATGACGAAGAAATCCGGCGACGATTACACCGCGCGTGTCTATCTCAACTTCGCCGTGCCGCCCGATCAACTCGACTTCGCCACGCGCACCAAGCTCGCGCTCGGGCGCACGCTCTACGGCGACCATTTACCGGATGCCGCGATCAACTACATCTGGGACAACCGCCATCCGGTCGGTACCTGGCAGGCCAACGTCTACACCGATCGCGCCCGGATGCTCGTATTGCGTTCCGGCGCTGATGAAGCCGGCCATTGGGTCATTGAACGGCGCGACGTCCGCGAGGATTTTCGGGCTGCCTTCGGCGAGCTCACCGGCCGCCTGAGAAGCATCGCGCTGGCCAGCGATACCGACAACACCGGCGAGACGGCACACGCCGGCTTTGCCGATTTCCGCTTCGTTGCAGAAACGTCCGACTGCCTGGAATGAACCGTCTGGCGAGCGACTGGCTATAATCCGTGCGCACAAATTTCCACTTCAATCTTCATCGAAAGACAACGACATGAAACTCCAACACATCGCCTCCGCCCTGCTCTGCAGCCTTCTGCTCTCCGCGCCGACCTTCGCCGACGACAAGTTCGCCGCCGAAACCGCCAAGGAAATCGAAGCCGTCAAGCTCGCACGCGACACGCAGGCTGCCGGCTACAACCTGCTCACCGTCGGCGAACTGAAGACGATGATGGACGAAGGCAAAGCGATGGTCATCGTCGATACCATGCCGGAGAGCAACTTCCGCAAGGAACACATCCCGGGCGCCAAAAACCTCCTCTTCCCCGTGCCGCCGATGGCCGCGTGGGACACCAAGGAAACCGCCGGCAAGACCGAAGCCGACTACGCCGCCCTGCTCGGCGAAGACAAGGAACTCCCGGTCGTCGTGTATTGCGGCTTCGTCAAATGCACCCGCAGCGACAACGGCGCCGCGTGGGCGAAGAGGCTCGGCTACAAGAACGTGTACCGCGTGCCGGGCGGGTTGTTTGCGTGGAAGGGGGCGAATTTGCCGCTCGAAGAGGTGAAGTAATACGGCGCAGAAAGCATGCGCGCATTGCCCCGTTCGATGCCAGAGTGGGGCGTGCGAAATTTCTCACGTGTCGTACACTGGCTGTAGGCCGTAACCGGCCAGAAGCTGGCATCCAACCGAAGAAAGCCATCTGTTTTAATGATGACTAGACGACTTGTCATTTCCGGATTGGTCTGGGTGTCGTGCTATCCAGCCCTGTTCTTCTATGTCGCCGCTGTGGGTGGTATCGCAATGGTTGCTGTGGGTCTCGGCCCGTTTCCGACAACAGCCACGTCAGCTGTCAGTTTCAGCTACGTTGAGTACTCTCTGCCATTCGGGGTGATTTCTTGGATGTTGCTCCTTGCAATGAACGTAGCGTGGCTGCTGGAAAGGCGAGTTGGCAAACTCGTGTCCGCAGCCGCTACGATCTGCGCAGTTGTTGGGGCAATCCCCTTCGGGCTGTTAAGCGCTCTTGCCCTTCCGGGAGTTCTGTTTGCTTCATACCTGTGTGTGTGGCATTCGCGTGACCAATCGCCCTCTGCGGACCAAAGGCCCGGTTTCGGTTGCGTGCCGCCGGTGGGTCAGTCGCGTACTGGCGGGCGCTCCGGCGAGGCTGACTAAACCTCCTCGTGGCAAACAGCCTCGATGTTATGCCCGTCCGGGTCGAGCACGAAGGCGCCATAGTAATTCGGGTGGTAGTGCGGACGTAGTCCCGGTGCGCCATTGTCCTTGCCACCGGCGGCGATGGCAGCTTTGTAGAACGCGTCGACCAGCGCGCGGTTGGTGACGCGGAAGGCGATGTGGATGGGTGGGACGTTGGGCGTTCCGGCGCCGATCCAGAAATTGGGTTTTGGTGGCTCGCCGAAGCCGGCTGCATCGCCATGCCCCGTGAGTTCGCCGGGCACTTCCATGATCAGTTGGTAACCGATGGGCGCGAGCGCGGCGGTGTAGAAGCGTTTGCTGACTTCGAAGTTGCTGACCATGACGCCGGTGTGATCGATCATGACGTTCCTCCTGACGGGATGTGAAGCCCGATAGCCTACTCCCTCGATATTGCCACCGCACGATTCGGCGTCGTCACTCGAAGCGCAGCGCCACGATCGGGTCGAGCCGCGCCGCGCGCCGCGCCGGCATGTAGCCGAAGATGACGCCGATGGCGGCGGAGAAAGCCAGCGCGACGAGATTGATGCTCGGATTGAAGAGGAAGGGCATGCTCATCAGCGTCGACAAGCCGAGGCAGGCGAAGAAGGCGAGGACGATGCCGACCAGCCCGCCGAGCGCCGAGAGGACGACGGCTTCGATCAGGAACTGCAGCAGTACCTCGTGCTCGAGCGCGCCGATGGCGAGCCGGATGCCGATCTCGCGCGTGCGCTCGGTGACCGAGACCAGCATGATGTTCATGATGCCGATGCCGCCGACGAGCAGACTGACGGCGGCGACGGCGCCGAGCAGGCCGGTCATCGTGCGGATGGTGCCGGACAGCGTTTCGGCGATCTGCTTGGTGTCCATCACGTTGAAGTCGTCTTCGGCGTTCTCCGTCAGCTTGCGGCGTTCACGCATGAGCAGGCGGATCTGTTCCATGGTCGTCGTCGCGTTGACGCCGTCGCGCATCGAGAGCATCAGCGTCGATACGTCGGTCGTTCCGGTCAGTCGGCGCTGCGCGGTGCGGATCGGCATCAGCACCACGTCGTCCTGGTCCTGCCCCATCGCACCCTGACCCTTGGCGGCGAGCGTGCCGATGATCTGGCAGGCGAAGTTCTTGACGCGGATATCGTCGCCGAGCGGCGAGGCGTTGTTGAAGAGCTGTTTCTTCACCGTGGCACCGATCACGCAGACGGCTTTGCCGGCGGCTTCCTCGTCGTCCTCGAACGACCGGCCGCTGTCGATCTTCCAGTTGCCGGCGGTGAAGTAGGCGTTGCTCGTGCCGCTGACCTGCGACTGCCAGTTCTGCGCGCCGGCGACCAGCGTCACCTTGCTGCCGACGACGGGGGCAACCGCCTTGAGCGACGGCACTTGCGTTTCGAGGGCGTCGACGTCGGCGAGCTTGAAGGCGGCGGCGCCCGCACTGTCGCGGCCCGGCCCGAGGTGCTGGCCGGGGCGCAGGATCAAGAGATTGCTGCCGAGGCTGGAAATCTGGTCCGAGACCATGCGCGTCGCGCCATTGCCGAGCGTGACCATGGTGATCACCGCGGCAACGCCAATCACGATCCCGAGCACCGTCAGGAAACTGCGCATCAGGTTGCGCCGGATGGCGCGCAAGGCGAGGAGGAGGGCGTTCAGAAGCATGGATCAGTGCCCTTTCTTCCGTTCGTCGCTTTCGACCAGGCCATCGACGAAGCGTACCGTGCGGCGCGCGTAGTGCGCCATCTCCGGCTCGTGCGTGACCATCAGGATGGTGATGCCGTGCTCGCGATTGAGTTTGACGAGCAGCTCCATGATCTCGTGGCCGCGCTGGCTGTCGAGGTTGCCGGTCGGCTCGTCGGCGAACAGGACAAGCGGGCGGGTGACGATGGCGCGGGCGATGGCGACGCGCTGCTGCTGGCCGCCGGAAAGTTCGGCCGGCGTGTGATGTTCCCATCCGGTCAAGCCAACCATTGCCAAGGCTTCACGAGAGGCGGCGTGGCGGTGCCTGGCGTCTTCGCCGCGATAGAGCAGAGGCAGTTCGACGTTTTCCTGCGCCGACGTGCGCGCCAGCAGGTTGAAGCCCTGGAAGACGAAGCCGAGGTAGTGGCGGCGCAAGAGCGCGCGCTGGTTGCGCGTGAGCTGGTCGACCCGCACGTCCTTGAACACGTAGGCGCCCGTGGTCGGTGCGTCGAGGCAGCCGAGGATGTTGAGCGCCGTCGATTTGCCCGAGCCGCTCGGTCCCATGATGGCGACGAATTCGCCCTCGTGGATGGCAAGGTCGACGCCGCGCAGCGCCTGGAAGGCCGCAACGCCCTCGCCGTAGGTCTTGGTCACTTGCTGGAAGGCGATCAGCGCGTTCGGCTGCGTAACACTCACTTCTTCGCTTCCTGATAGTCGGTGATGACGGCCATGCCGGATTTCAGTTCTCCGCCGGTGATCTCGGTTTGTCGGCCGTTGCTGGCGCCGACCTGCACGGTGATCGCTTTCGGCTGTCCGTTGTCGAGCACCCACACCTGCGGCTCGGCGCCGCTCGCCTTCTTGACCTGCGGTTTCTTCTGCTGCGGCGGGCGCGGCATCAGGCGCGAGATGAAGCTGCCCTGCGGCATGGCCTCGGTGGTACTGGGCGGCGAAAAGCGCAGCGCAGCGTTCGGCACCATGAGCACGTTTTCGCGATTCGCTGTGACGATACGCGCGGTCGCCGTCATGCCCGGGCGCAACGCGAGGTCGTCGTTGGCGACGCCGAGCACGGTCTTGTAGGTGACGACGTTGTCGGTCGTCGTCGAGCCGATGCCGACGCGCTGCAGGGTTGCCGGGAAGCTGCGACCCGACCAGGCCGAGACGGTGAAGCTTGCCGGCTGGCCGACCTCGACGTGACCGACATCGGCCTCATCGACCTTGACCTGCAGCTCCATCTTGGTCAGGTCTTCGGCCATGGTGAACAGCACCGGCGTCGTCATGTTGGCGACCACCGTTTGTCCAGGCTCAACCTTGCGCGTCAGCACCACGCCGTTGATCGGCGCGCGGATGACGGCCTTGGCGATGTTCGTCTCGTCCGACTTGAGCGTGGCCTTGGCCTGCACGACGGCGGCCTTGGCGCTGTCGACGTTGGCGACGGCGCGCTGATGGCTGGCTTCCGCTGCTTCGAGTTCGGTCTTCGACGGTACCTTGCCGCCCGAGAGTTCGGCCACGTGGCGCAGGCGGTTGAGGTTGGCGCGCGACTCGGCGACGGTGGCTTCCATCTGCGCGACGTTGGCTTGCGCCGCGGCGACGGCGGCGCGCGATTTGGCGGCGGTGTCTTGCAGCTTGGAGGTATCGAGCCGGGCGACAACCTGGCCCTGCTTCACCGTATCGTTCTCATTGACCAGCACCGCGTCGAGTGTGCCCGACAACTCGCTTCCGACGTCGACCGAGCGTGTCGGCTGCAGCGTCCCGCTCGCCGAGATGGTGACGACGAGGTTACCGGTCGTCGCTTCCTCGGTCACGTATTGCCCCAGCGGTGCTCCGTTGCCGCCGGCGAACAGGAAATAGGCGGCGAGGGCGACGACGAGGGCGCCGCCGATCAGGTAGAGTTTCTTGCCACCTGCGCGCGAGGGCGCGCCGGCCTTGAGGAAGTCGGGGAGTTCGGTCGTTTTGTTCATGTTGTTCGCGTAGATCAGGTTGATGCGTTCTGCCAGCCGCCGCCAAGCGCCTTGTAGAGCTGGATGACCGCTGTCAGCAGATCGGCGTCGGCGCTGGCCAGCGTCTCCTCGGCGGTGAGTCGGGTGCGGTCGGTATCGAGCACCTTCTGGAAATCGGCAGCGCCCGCCTGGTACAACGTGCGCGCGAGGTCGTTGGCGCGGTGCGCCGATTCGGCGGCCTTCTGCCGTGCGGTGACGCGTTCGCGGCCGACGGCGTAGGCGGTCAGCGCGTTCTCGACGTCCTCGAACGAGGTCAAGAGGCTCTTCTCATAGGCGATCAGTGCCTGCTCCTGCACGGCGTTCTGCACGGCGATGCGGCTTGTGATGCGGCCGCCGTCAAACAGCGTCTGGGCCACGCTGCCGACCAGCGAGGAAACGACGCCGTCGGCACCGCCAAGCGCGGCCGCGCTGAACGCCTGCCAGCCAAAGGAGCCGGAGAGTGTGAGACTCGGGTAGCGGTCGGCCTCGCGTTCGGCGGTGCGCGCGATTTCAGCTTGCAGGGTGAACTCGGCGGCGCGCACGTCAGGGCGCTGGCGCAGCGCATCGGCCGGGATGCCGACAGCGATCGCATCTGGTGCTTTCGGCAAGGGTTTCGCCTCGGCGAGCGATTCGCGCAGGCTGCCGGCGGGACGGCCGATGAGCACGGCGAGGTGATTTTCGGCCTCGGCGCGGGCGCTTTCCAGGCTGGGGATCGTCGAGCGGGTCTGCTCAAGTGTGGTGCGTGCCTGGTCGATGTCGAGTTCGGTCGCCAGTCCGGCGAGCGCGCGCCACTCGGTGATCTGTACGGTTTCGGCCTGGCTCGCAACGTTGGCGCGGGCGATGCCGAGCCGCTGCTGCGCGGCGCGCAGATTGACGTAATTGAGCGCGACTTCGGCGGCCAGCGAGGCGCGTGCCGAATCGAGCGAGGCTTCGGCAGCGGCGACGTCGGACGTGGCAGCATCGGCGGCATCGCGCAGACCGCCAAAGATCGACGGCTCCCAGCTGGCGTCGAAACCGGCACGGTAGGCTGTGCGCGCCACATCGTTGCCACCGGCCTCGGTGCCGGTACGCGAACGGGTGGCTGAGGCCGAGGCGCCGATGGTCGGGTAAAGATTGGCGACGGCGAGGTCGCGGCTGGCGCGCGATTGGCGCAAGCGGGCCTGCGCGGTGCGCAGGTCGGGCGCAGCCATCATAGCTTCGGCGATCAACGCGTCGAGTTGCGCGTCGCCGAACTGCCGCCACCAGCCGGCGAGGGATTCCGGCGAGGGGGCGGCAGTCGCAATTGAGGGGTCGGTGCTCGTCCAGGCCGTCGGTGTTGCCACCGACACCTGGGTTCCGGCGTCATCCGTGCGCCCGCCGAACTGGGCGCAGGCGCTCAGAGCCAGGCTGAGCGCGATGATGGCGCTGTGTGTGAAGCGTCGACGCATCGGCGCTTACTTCGCGTCCGGTGCCGGGCCACGTCCGTCGCGCGGTCCGCGTCCGTCCATGTCACCCCGGCCACCGTGGCGTCCCATCTTGCCCATGCGCTCGCTCATGCCCTTGAAGAAGACGCGCACCTTTTCCTTCTGCTCGGGGTTCAGCGTGTCATAGACGGCAAGCCAGCGGTCGCGATTCTCCTGGTGCAGCTTCTGGCCTTCGGCACGGAAGTCGTCCATGCGCTTGGTCACTTCGCGCAGGTCGGTACCCGGCTTGTCGATCAGCGCCTGGATCTCGTCGTGGTGCTTGGTCATCCGTTCGCGCATGCCGGCCATCGCATCCTTGCTCGCCTTGTCGGCCTGCTGCCAGGCGGCTTCCTGCTTGGCGTCGAGCTTGAGGTCGTCGTGCAGGCGCGTCATGCCCTTCATGTTGAACATCATGTGATGGCCGGATTTGCCGCCGTCCGGTCCGTTGCCGCCGAACGGCATGGCCATGGCGCTGGTCGCGAGGCCGAGGGCGATGGCCGAGGTGGCGATGAAGAGGCGGGGGGAGAAGTGAGTTTTCATTGCATATCCTTTTCTGTCAGTTTCGGGCAGTGGGTCGTCGTGCCATGCCGGGAAGGCTTGGCCTCTTTCGACGACGCCATTTTCGGCCGGCCCCGGTTGCAAAGGATTTCAGCTCCGGGGAAGATGGTTTCAAATTGTTTCCCGTGCCAGTCAGCGTGAAATGCAGGGCATAGAATGGCCGCCATGCTAAACCGCTTCCTATAGGGGAAAGCAGTTAACCACAACACCTGCAACGCGCGCGATGACCGCGCAATAACTTGCACGGATTTACAAGTTCAAGGCTTTGTCATGAAAAAAATCCTCCTCGTCGACGACGACCCCGAGCTACGCCAGCTGTTGGCGACCTACCTTGGCCGGCATGGTTTCGACACGCTGCTCCTGCCCGATACGCGCCAGCTCGACGCCTACCTTGAGCGCTTTCAGCCGCATCTCGTCGTGCTCGATCTGATGATGCCGGGCGAGGATGGGCTGGCCGCCTGCCGTCGCCTGCGCGGGCGCGGCGAGACGCTACCGATCATCATGCTCACCGCGCGCGACGAGCCGGTCGACCGCGTCATCGGATTGGAAATGGGCGCCGACGACTACGTCGGCAAGCCCTTCGATCCGCGCGAACTGGTCGCCCGCATCGAGGCCGTGCTGCGCCGCGGGCAACAGTCGACGGCGGCACCCGACGCAAACGGCGGCGTCATCACCTTCGGCGACTGGAGCCTCGATCGTGGCACGCGCCAGCTGTCGCGTAGCGGCGAGGTCGTCGCGTTGACCAGCGGCGAGTTCGCCCTGCTCAACGCGCTCGTTGCAAACGCACGGCGGCCGATGAAGCGTGAGCGCCTGCTCGAGCTGACGCGCGGCGACGACAGTGAGTCGTTCGACCGCGCCATTGACGTGCAGATTCACCGTCTGCGTCGGTTGCTCGAAGCCGACCCGGCGCGGCCGCGCTACCTGCAGACGGTGTGGGGCGTCGGCTACGTCTTCGTGCCGGACGGCGAGAGTGGCGACAGAACCGAGGGAACGACGCAGTGAAGCTGCTGCCTTCGTCGCTTGCCGCGCGCACCGTTCTGCTCGTCATCGCCATCGTCGCGGTGGCCGAGTGGGTAACGTTCTCGCTGGTGCTTAAAAAGGGGGACGTAGCGCACATGCGGCAGACGACGCAGTTCGTCGTCGGCCAGATCCGGCTTATGCAAACTGTACTGCCCGGGCTGGACGACGAGGCGCGACGCCGCCTTGAGGCACGGGACGTCGGCGAGCCCGGCATCCAGCTGGTGCCCGATGGCCCGGCCGTGCCGGAGTATTCGCCACGTTTCGGCTTCGCCAGCGATCTCGCCGAGCGGCTCGGCAACAAGCTCGACGAACCGGTGATTCTCCGACACGATGGGCGACGCGAGCCGGGTGGCCTGTGGATCGGCTTCATGGCCGGTGGCGAACGCTGGTGGCTGGTGTTGCCGCCGCCGCGTTTCAAGGCGCCGAGCCTGCCGCACGATCTGTGGCTGTGGCTGGCGGCGACGCTGGCGACCCTGATGCTGATCGCCGGCCTGTTCGTGCGCGGCATCGTGCGTCCGTTGGCCAATCTCGGCGCGGCGGTTGATGCGGTCGGTGACGGCAGTACGCGCAAGGTCGAGCCGGAAGGGCCGAGCGAGGTGCGTCGTCTTGCCGTACAGCACAACACCATGGTCGACCGGCTGGCCGCCGCCGACGCCGAGCGTCGTGAGATGCTCGCCGGCCTGACGCACGACCTGCGCGCACCGCTGGCCCGCTTGCGCGTGCGCCTAGCCTTGCTCGAAAGCGACGCCGAGCGCGAAGGCCTCACCCGCGATACCAACGACATGGAGCGCATCGTCGACCAGTGCCTCGCCTTCCTGCGCAGCGAGGAAGGAGCGCAAGCCGAACAGCCGATCCTGATCGCCGACGCAGTGAGCGACGAGGTCGCACGCCAGCGCGAGTTGGGCCGTCCGGTCGAAATCGCGGTGAGCGATGCCGCGGCGACCGCCGAAGTAGCGATCGCGCACGGCAACCTGCAACGCGTGCTCGATAACCTGATCGGCAATGCGCTGCAGTACGGCGCGCCGCCGGTCGAGATCGCGCTGGTCGTCGGGCGACCCGGTTTCGTCTCGCTCAAGGTCGGCGATCACGGCAATGGCATTCCGCCCGAGCAACGCGAGCGTGCCTTCGAAGCCTTCGCCCAGATCGACCCGGCGCGCGCGACGCGCGGCAGCTGCGGGCTCGGACTGGCGATCGTGCGACGCATCGTCAAGGCAAGCGGCGGCGAGGTCACGCTCGGCGAAGCGTCGGGCGGCGGCCTGGAAGTCGAACTGCACTTTCCGATCGCGGCTGCTTCAGTGTGAATTTCGGAGCAGAATAGGCGGGCGCTACTGATTGCGGAGGTTGGCATGAGTCACAAACACCTGCATCTGCTGCAAACCATCTACCACGACCCGATCAGCGCCAACATCCATTGGCGCGAGATCGAATCGCTGCTGACCCATCTGGGCGCCACGGTCGAACCGGCGCATGGCGGGCGGGTGCGCGCGGTGCTCAATCGGGTCGAGGTTTTCCTGCATCACCCGCACAACAACTCGACCTGCGCCAAACCGGAAATCAAGCAGATCCGTGAGTTTCTTGCGCACGCCGGCGTGACGCTGTCGTCCTACGAGGCGAGTTGAAAACGGGGTGCCCGTTCTCGCTTCGTCTGCGAGTGAGGGGTTGCAGAGACGTTGTTTTCCGCCCTGACGGCGGGTGGCTTTTTCTTGTTTCGCCAAGAAAAAGTCACCAAAAAGAAGGCGCCCCCCGCGTTGCGCGGCCGGCTTCGCCGGCTGCCCTGCGCTACTCGGGTGGCCGGGCGGCAAGCACAAACTCGGGGCTATGCCCCTCAAACAGTGCTCGCCGACTGCCCCCGGCCGCCCTCCGTTGCTCGGCGCTGCACGAGGGGGGAGGCAAAGCGCACCGAACGGCATTTCATGCGCCATACGGTCGCTACTCGATCGGTTCTCAATTTGCCCTTTGCGTCGTCGAGCAGCGCAAGACGCAACGGGACAAAGGGCGAGGACTGTCTGAGGGGCATCGCCCCGAGTTCCGCAGCCCTCCCGTTGCGGCTGAGCAGCGCAGAGCACCCGGCGAAAGCCGGGCGACGCTGTGGGCGCGCTTTCTTCTTGGGTACTTCTTCTTGGCAAGACAAGAAGAAGTACCTCGCCTGCAGGCGAAACACGGCGCTTCAACTTCCACAAAAATCTGCTGGCAAGGCGTCTGAACGCTCAAGCGTTGCTGCGCACCAGCTTCAGCGAAAAGTAGAGAAACAGCCCACCACAAGCCCGGTTGAGCCAGGTCGCGATGGCCGGCGAGGCCTTGAAGCGGCTTGAAACGGTCGCCGACGACCAGGCGACAAAGAGATTCCACAGCGTTCCGTTGAAGGTGAACACGACGCCGAGGAACAACATGCCGAGTCCCTTGCTCGGACTCGCCGGGTCGATGAATTGCGGCAGGAAGGCGAGAAAGAACAGCGCGACCTTGGGGTTCAGCGCGTTGGTCAGAAAGCCGCCCCAGAACACGCGTGACAGCGATTCGGGCGCCAGCGCATTCGCGGGGTTGGCCGGTCGGCTGCGGCGGAAAATCATCGAGACGCCAAGATAGAACAGGTAGGCGGCGCCGACGTATTTGACGATGGCGAAGCCGAGCGCCGACGCCGAGAGCAGCGCCGACAGTCCGAGTGCTGCGGCGCTCACGTGTACGAAGCAGCCGGCGCCGATGCCGAGTGCGGCCACTGCGCCGGCGCGTGCGCCCTGGCTCGCCGAGCGGCCGACGATATAGAGCGTGTCGGCGCCGGGCGTGATGTTCAGAAGCAGGCCGGCGATGACGAACATGACCAAGTCGTGGGTGCCGAACATGAGTATCTCCTGAGGCAGGTTACGGTTGATGCGGCGGGCGCCGGCTGTGCAGCCAGGCGGCGGTTGCGCCGAGGAACATCATGCCGCCCATGCCGCAGGCCAGTGTCAGCGTCGAACCCCAGAGCAGCGGCGCGAGGACGCCGGCCAGCAAACCGTTGAAACCGGACTGCAGGAACATCTGGCACGAAGCGGCGAGGCCGCGCTGCTGCGGGAAGGGGTCGAGCGAGAGCAGCGTCAGGCTCGGCATGGCGACCGACATGCCGAAGGTGTACACGAAGATGGGCAGCACGCTCCACGGCAAACCCGGTGGCAGCGTGAGGTTGAGCGCGATGTTGCACAGCGTCGCCGCGCCCATGATCAGGTAGCCGCGCTTGATCGTCTGCCGCGCCGTGATCTTGCCGGCGAAGCGTCCCGAGAGCCAGGAGCCGCTCATCAGGCCGATCATCGCCGGGCCGAACAGCCAGAAGAAGCCGGTTTCCGGCACGCCGAGGTGGCGCATCAGGAAGACCGGTGCCGACATCACGTAAATGAAGAAGCCGCCGAAGTTGAAGGCGAGCCCAGCGCAGGCGAGGAGGAAGGCGGGCGAGGTCAGTACGTGCCAATAGGCGCGTGCGAGGTAAGCCGGATGCAAAGGCTGGCGTTGCGCGGCCGGCAGCGTTTCCGGCAGCAGGCGCCAGCAGGCGAACCAAACGAGGAACGTGGCGGCGACGAGAAAGACGAACACCGAGTGCCAGCCGAACCATTGCTGCAGTCGCCCGCCGATCACCGGCGCGATGGCCGGCGCCAGGGCGAACATCATGCTGATGTGCGACATCAGGCGCTGCGCTTCGGGGCCGTCGTAAAGGTCGCGCACGATGGCGCGGCTGACGACGATGCCGGCGCCGGCCGAGATGCCCTGCAGTGCGCGCAATATCCAGAGATGCTCGATTTGTGTCGCAAAAACGCAGCCGGCCGATGCCAATGAGAAAAGCGCCAACGAGACGAGCAATACGCGTCGCCGCCCGAGCGCGTCGGCGATCGCGCCGTGCCAGAGCGACATGAGGGCGAACGGGAGCATGTACGCGGTGAGCGTCTGCTGCACTTCGAGCGGCGTCGCGTTGAGGCTGGCGCCGATGTCCTGGAATGACGGCAGGTAGGTGTCGATCGAGAAGGGGCCGAGCGCGGAGAGGGCGGCGAGCAGGATCGTCATGCCGCGCGGCGAAAGGGTACGGGTCGGTTGCAAGTCAGTCCTTGGTGAAACGGCGGTACTGCACCGCCTCGGCGATGTGTGCCGGAAGAATGGCGTCGCTCGCCGCGAGGTCGGCGATCGTGCGCGCCACCTTGAGCACGCGGTGATAGGCGCGGGCCGAGAGATTGAGCCGGGTGACGGCGCTTTTCAGCAAGGTCGCGCCCGCTGCGTCAGGCTGGCAGTGGGTGTCGATTTCCTTGGTACTGAGGCGCGCGTTTGGCTTGTTCTGGCGCGCGTGCTGTCGCGCGCGCGCGGCGGTGACGCGCTGGCGGACGACCGCGGAAGACTCACCCTCGGCGGCGCCCTGCAGCGCCTCGGCCGGCAGCGCCGGCACTTCGATTTGCAGGTCGATGCGGTCGAGCAGCGGGCCAGAGAGCTTGCCGCGATAACGCGCCACCTGGTCCGGCGTGCAGCGGCAGCGGTTGCCCTGTTCGTTTGCCCCGTGGTGTCCACAGGGGCACGGGTTCATCGCCGCGATGAGTTGGAACTGCGCCGGGAAATCCGCCTGCCGCGCAGCACGTGAGATATGGATGCGACCGCTTTCCATCGGTTCGCGCAGTGCTTCGAGCACGCGGCGATCGAATTCGGGTAGTTCGTCCAGGAATAAAACGCCCTGGTGCGCCAATGAAATCTCGCCCGGACGCGGCATGCTGCCGCCACCGACGAGGGCGGCCGAAGAGGCAGTGTGGTGCGGCGAGCGATAGGGATGGCGCTTGAATCCCTCGGGGCGGAACTGGCCGGCGAGCGAAAGCACGGCTGCCGATTCCAGTGCCGCTGCCTCGGTCATCGGCGGCAGCAGACCGGGCAGGCGCGTCGCGAGCATCGACTTGCCGCTGCCCGGCGGGCCGGCAAAAAGGATCGAGTGCGCGCCGGCCGCGGCGATTTCGAGCACGCGCTTGGCCTGCGTCTGGCCGCGCACGTCGGAAAGGTCGGGGTGACCGATTGGATCGGCCGCGTCTCCGGCGTCGGGCAGGCAAGGTTCCAATTGGCCCTGACCGGCAAGGTGCGCACAGACTTCGAGCAGCGAACGCGCTTTCAAGATCGTGGCGTTGCTCGCGAGTGCCGCTTCGCGCGCGCTGTCTTCAGGCAGGACGAAGCTGCGCTGGCGGTCGCTGGCTGCCAGAACCATCGCCAGCGCACCGCGAATCGGGCGCAGTTGCCCGGAAAGCGAGAGTTCGCCGGCGAACTCGTAGTCGTTCAGCGCCTTGTCGGGAATCTGGCCGGACGCCGCCAGAATACCGAGCGCGATCGGCAGGTCGAAGCGCCCGGACTCCTTGGGCAGGTCGGCGGGTGCCAGGTTCACCGTGATTCGCTTCGCCGGGAACTCGAAGCCCGAATTCTGCAGCGCGGCGCGCACGCGGTCGCGCGCTTCCTTCACTTCGGTATCGGGCAAGCCCACCAGTGTGACTTGTGGCAGGCCGCCAGCGAGATGCACCTCGACGGCGACTTCCGGCGCGGACAGTCCGTCAAGACCACGGCTATGAACAATGGCGAGCGGCATCGGAATCCTGGAGGAGGGAAGGTGTGGGCGACGTTGTGAACACCGTGGCCAGCGACAGTTGCTTCGAGCCCCGGATTATAAACCTCAACCGCAGGCGTGGCGTCTCAGGACCCCGTTGCGACTCGCACGCGATGAGCGAGCGATGCCGGACGGCGCTGGTGCTATCAGTCGTCGAGCAGCGCCTGCGCGACGTCGAGGTCGGTGATCAGCGTGGTGATCCACTTGCCGCGCAAGGCGGCGCGAATCGACTCGAACTTGCGCTTGCCGCCGGCGACGGCGACGCGGCGCGGTGTGGCGAGGATCTGATCGGCGCTGATGCCGACGACGCGTTCATTGAAGTGCGAGTCGACGAGCTTGCCGTCGCGGTCGTAGAAGCGCAGGCAGATGTCGCCGACCGCGCCGCGTTCGCGCAGCTCTTCCATGTCCTCTGCATCGAGCACGTTTCCGCTGTCCTGCAAGAGGCGCGATGGGGTCAGGCAGCCGATGCCCATCAGGATCATCGACAGCTTGCCGCAGTATTCAAGGACGTGTTGGCAGGAGACGTCGTTCATCAACATCTCGTGCATCTGCGTCGATGAGACGACGCCGGGGGCGAGCAGGAACATCGCTTCCGCGTTCGAGATCTGCGCCAGCCGTTCGGTGAGGCGCGTCGCATACACTTGCGAATTGGCGCGCCCGAAGCCGCCAAAGACCTGGACGATATGCGTGGTCGCGCCCTTGGAGAGCGGACGCATCATTTCCACGGCGTTGAGCAGCGTCTCGCTCCATGACGAAACACCGATGACCTCGCACGACGGCACGACGCGCTCGAGATAGGCGGCGGTGCTGGAACCGAGCGCGCGGAGGACGTTCTCGTCGGCGAGATGCGCCGCGTCGACGACGATGAACTCGATGCCGCCGAACTTGCGCTGCAACTCGTCCTCGATATCCGAGAAGATGCCGGGCGGGACGTGCACGGTCGTGCGGATGATGCCGTTCTCCGACGCGAACTTGAGCATGCGCGAGACGCGCGTCTGCGTAATGCTCAGGAGTTGTGCGATCTCCGGCTGGGTGCGGTTCTGTTCGTGATAAAGGCGGGCGATCTGCGTCGCGAGGCGCAATTGCTGGTGCGTATTGTCGTTATGGATGGCCATTCGTGCCCTCGTTGCGGTTCTCATGATGAGCATGCTCAATGCCGCGCGACGGGTCGCACGTCGTCTTCGGCGTGCAGAGTATACCGGCACGCGCGCTGCGTTTCCCCGCAAATTTCTCTGTAAAAACCAGTGATTATGACCATGGCAACCGGGCCGCGCATGTTTCCGGATTCCGCGGCGCACGAAAAAAGGCCGGACGCGTAGCGTGTCCGGCCAAACGGGGAGAGTTCACCAGTAAGCTGGTAGCACAACGCAAGCGATACGCGCCGTGCTGCCATGATTCAATTGCCCGAGGCCAGCGTCAGCGACCGGGCGACAACCTTATGCATGGTGGTAGACGTCCCACTTGAGATAGCGCGAAACGGCCTCGTCGACCACATCCGCATGACTGCCGCGCACCATCGCGACGTGGTGTTCGAAGCCTTGCCGGCACAGGTGCGTGAAGAGGTCGCGCATGCGCGGCAGGTCGATCACCGCAATGCCGCCGTCCATCGCGAACGGGTCGGCGGTGAAGGCGCCCTGTCCGACGTAGCCCTTGACCTTGCCCAGGCGGTCGTCGGTGGAGATGCGGAAGTAGGTCATCGGGCCGGGCGCGACCTTGCCTTTGACCGCGCCGAAACACTTTTCCGGCCCGATCGTCGTACCGAGCACGTCGAGGTTGGAGATCTCCGGTTCGACGCCGAGGAAGCTCTTCGGGAAGTTCCCGCAGTGCGTGCCGACGCACTTATTCGGCTCGCGCCCGTAGTTGTTGTTCCAGTCGAGCAGGGCAGGCGGTGCGCCGGAAGCGAGCGCCAGCGCGTACATCGAGATGGCGCCGGCGACGTCGACTTCGCAGGCGCTCGGCATCAGTCGCTCGCTCAACATGCTCATCGAGAGGCAGGTGGCGCAGCCGTAGTTGTCCTGCACGCTGGTCCAGCACTGGATGGCGCTGGCGTCGCATTCGTTCTCCTCGATCCAGCGATTGACGGCGAGCGAAAGCTTGGCCTGCTTGACGATGTTTTCCTGCTTGATGTGTGCCGGGATGCGGCCGTAGCTGGCGATCTTGTCGAGCTGCGCCTTGACTTCCGGCGCGTCGCTGTTGATCGCTTGCGCGGCACCGAGGATCTCGGAGAGGTCGACGGTGACGACGGTGACGCCCGAAGCCTGCAGGATCTTCTCGCTGAAGCGCACCGTTTGGAAGGCGCCGGTACGTGCGCCGATGCTGCCGATGCGCGCGTTCTTCAGGCCCTTGACGGTGCGGCAGACGCGCGCGAAGCGGTCGAGGTCGGCGGCGAATTCGTCGCTGGCAATGTCGGACGTGTGCGTCGTCGTGTCGGTGAAGTTAATGCCGTACTGGTAGAGGTTGTTGCACACCGAGAGCTTGCCGCAGAACGAGTCGCGGCGGCCGCGCAGGTCGACCTTGTCGAGCTCGTCGTTGCTTGCCTGCACGAGCACCGGGACGTTGAGCTTGGAGCGCTGGATCGTCTCGATGACGGCGATCTCGTCGCCGAAGTTGGGCAGCAGCACGACGAAGCCGTCGATGTCGTGGCGGTGCTCGTCGAACAACTGCACGTATTTGCGCACGTCTTCCTTGGTCTCGACGGTGCCGTTGTTTGTCGCGTCGACCGGCAGGATGTGATAACCGATGCCGAGCTTGTCGAGCTGGGCGATGACGTCGCGCCGCGCATCGAGCGCCAGCGTGCCGTTGAAGAACTCGCGGCTGGCGATGATCAGGCCGAGCGAGACTTTCTTGTCAAACATCTTCATTGCGTTTCTCCATTAAAGCCCGGCGATGTTGCACCGGTATACCGAACCCGTTTGCCACTATTGAGCCCAATCACACCTAAAGTCTCCGTCATTCCGGCGGAAGCCGGAATCCAGTACGGACGTTGATCTGCCACCTGGACCCCGGCGTTCGCCGGGGTGACGTCCAAGGACATATTGGAGTCAGAGCATTCCTTTAACGCTTTGCCATCTTGCGCTGCATCTGGTCGAGCACGACGGCAGCGATGATGACGAGGCCCTTGATGACCATCTGCCAGAACTCGCTGACGCCCATCATCACGAGGCCGTCGCTCAACACGCCGATGACGAAGGCGCCGATGATCGTGCCGCCGATCGTGCCGCGCCCGCCGGCGAGCGAAGTGCCGCCGAGCACGGCGGCGGCGATGGCGTTCATCTCGAACGAGGTGCCGGTTGCCGGGTGCGAGGCGACGAGCTGCGAAGAGATGATCAGACCGACGATCGCCGCACAGAACCCGGAAATGACGTAGACGACGACTTTCACCCGATTGACGTAGACCCCGGACAGCAGCGAGGCGCGTTCGTTGCCGCCGATGGCGTAGATCTGCCGGCCGAGCGGCGTGCGTCCGGCGACGTAAGCGGCCGCGAGGGCGACAAGCGCCATCAGGATGACCGCGACCGGGACACCGAGCACCGTGCCGGAGCCCAGAATCGGGAAGCCGGTGTTACCGAGGTCGGCCTTGCCAACAAGATTGGGGAAGGTCTCGCCGTTCGAGATCAGGAGCGCCGCGCCGCGTGCGATGTACATCGTTCCCAGCGTCGCGATGAAGGGTGCGACGGAGAATTTCGTAATCAGCAACCCGTTGATCAATCCGACGAAAATGCCGGTGAGTAACCCGAACCCGATGACCTCGAAGGCATTCGGGTAGGCGGTAGCGTCCATGAACGGAACGGGAATCCCCTTGGTGATCAGCAAACCGGAGATCATGCCGACCAGCCCGACGGTCGAACCGACCGAGAGGTCGATGCCGCCGGTGACGATGACGTAGGTCATGCCGATGGCAAGAAAGGCGGTGAGCGCGACGTGCTTGGAGATGATGACCAGGTTGCCGAGCGAGATGAAGTTCGGCGCCATGATGCAGAAGTAGGCGGTGACGATGATCAGCGCGATCAGCGTGCGCAGCTTGAGCAGCAGCATGACGGCGCTTGAGCTATTTTCCTCGGTTTCGGTGGCGCCGTGTGGTGTAACGGTTGCGGCGCTTGCGGTGTTAGCCATTGTTTAGTGCTCCGTAATCGGGGTGAGCGGCTCCTCGCTGGAGCGCGCTGTTTCGTGGTTTGTGACGAGGTCGGCTTCAGTCATCGTCGACGCGGCGACGAGCTTGCGCTCGGTCGCTTCGCTGCGCGGGAAGTCACCGGTGACGAGTCCGCGCGACATGACCAGGATGCGGTCGGCCGCGCTCATGATTTCCTTGAGGTCGGACGTAGCAAAGACGACGCCGAGCCCCTGTTCAGCCAGCTGACGCATGGTCTTGAAGACTTCGGCCTTGGCACCGATGTCGATGCCGCGTGTCGGCTCGTCGAGCAGCAGCAGCTTCGGCTGGGTGAGCAGGCTCTTGCCGATGACGACCTTCTGCTGGTTGCCGCCGGACAGGGCGGTGACTTCGACGTCGGGCGCCGAGACCTTGACGCGGAGCGCCTTGATCATCTCGTCGATGCGCGTGGCCTCCTGCTTCTGTTGGATGGCGACGCCGCGCCGGAACTGCCACAGGCTCGAAATGCTCATGTTCTTGAGCACCGAGAGGTTCTGCAGCAGGCCGTCGCGCTGGCGGTCCTCCGGAACAAGGAAGAGGCCTTTGCGGATGCGTTCGGCGATCGAGAGGCCGGCGAGTTTCTCGCCGTTCAGGTGGATGTCACCGGTTGCTTCTGGACGCAGCCCGAACAGGCATTCGAACAGCTCGGTACGTCCGGCGCCCATCAGTCCGTAGATGCCGACGATTTCACCGGCGGCAATCGATAGCGAAACGTGATCGACGAGATAGCTGCCGCCGACTTTCGGCAAGCAGACGTTGTCGGTGCGCAGAACCTCGACGCCGCCGGTGAGCTTTTCGCTGCGCTGCGGCGGCATCGTCGTCTTGCCGACCATCTGATCGATGATCCACGGCACGTCGACGTCGGCCATGCGCGCGCTGTTCTGCATCTTGCCGTCGCGCAGCACGGAGACGTAGTCGGCGATACGCGTCAGTTCTTCGAGGCGGTGCGAGATGTAGATGATTGCGACGCCGCTGCGCCGCAGTTCATCGATCACGCGGAAGAGGACTTCGACTTCCGACTCGCTCAGGGCCGAGGTCGGCTCGTCCATGATGAGGACCTGCACGTCGCGCGACAGTGCTTTGGCGATCTCGACGATCTGCTGTTCGCCAATGCGCAGGTCGCCGACCAGCGTGTCGGGCGAGAGATCATGCTCCAGTCGTTTGAGCAGCGCGGCTGCATGTTCGGTCTGGCGCGCGCGGTCGATGTGCACGCCGCCCTTGGTGTAGGGGTGCGTGAGAAAGATGTTCTCGGCGATCGAGAGGTTGGGGCAGAGATTCAGCTCCTGGAAGACGATACCGATGCCCTTGGCCGACGCGTCGTGTACGGAGTTGAAGACGACGGTCTCGCCGTTCATGCGCAGTTCGCCGGAGGTCGGGGAGTTTACCCCGGCCAGGATCTTCATCAGGGTCGACTTGCCGGCGCCGTTTTCGCCGACGAGCGCGGTTACAGCCGACTTGCGGACGACGAAATCGGCGTTGTCGAGTGCGACTGTGCCGGGGAATACCATCGACACGCCGATGGCTTCCAGGATGACACTCTGGTCGAGCGTCGGAGCCAGTTCATTCGGGACCGCCGCGTTCATTGCGCGCCCCTGGCGGCTTTGAGCGATACGGGCGTCACGACGAAGGTTTCAGGCACACTGGTCAGGCTGATCGCACCCTTGAACTCGACGGCGGTACCCGGCGCTTTCAGCTCGGCGAGCGGTTTTTCGATTTCCTTCATTGCGCGCTCGTTGAACGAACGGCCGACCTGCGCGAACTCGATCTGGTTGGTGACGTTTGCAAAAGAGAAGAACGGCAGGCTGTCGCGGATCGCCGTGCCCTTGACGACCGGGCCGATCTGCAGCGTGATTTGTTGCGGACCGGCGTCGCTCGCGATTTCGACGATGAGCGTCCCGGCGCGGGATTCGGTATTGACGGAGACGACCTTGCCCGTCGACTTGACGGCAAAGCTCCACGGGCTGCCCTCGCTTGCGGCGCGGTGGCCGTAATCGTGCCCGGCTTTGTCCAGATCGGTCTTGACGGCAGCGATCACAGTGGCCAGATCACTGGCCTTGCTGTCGAAATGAGTGGTGAGTTGCGAAGCCCAGACGCTATCAACGTAACCGGCGGCGTTGAACCCCTCGGCCGTCTGGTTGGCGGAAGAACCCTCGGTCCTAGCGCGCTGATCGTTCGGTACGATCTTGCAGCCGGAAAGCGGCAGCAAGATCGCACACAGCGAAGTGATCAGCGCCGGGACGAGCTTCTTGCGAAGTGTTTGCATCCCGGCTGCCCTCTTACTTGCTCAGCGCAAACGTTTCAAGTTTGTCGGCGTTGGCTTTGTTGATCAGCACGCAGTCCATCGAAATCTTTTCCGGCTTGCCGGTCGACTTCGTCTTCAGGTACTGGTCAGCCAGTTCAACAGCCCATTGCGCTTGACGGTGCGCCGGTTGCAACACGGTCGCAGCGATCTTGCCTGCCTTGATTGCGTCGCGTACGTCGTTGCTGCCGTCGAAGCCGACGACGATCACGTCCTTGCGGCCGGCGGCTTCAAGCGCGGCCATCGCGCCCATCGCCATCGTGTCGTTGCCGGAGATGATGCCCTTGATCTTCGGGTTGGCCTGGAGGATCGACTCGGTCTTGGCGAAGGCTTCCGTCTGGCTCCAGTTGGCGCTCTGGCGGGAAACCATCTTCAGATCCGGGTACTGGTCGATCACGTCGTGGTAGCCCTTGGAGCGGATGCCGGCGTTGGTGTCCGATTCCTTGCCAACGAGCTCGGCGTAGTCGCCCTTTTCGCCCATCTTCTTGACGAACTCTTCGGCACCGAGCGTTGCGCCCTGGTAGTTGTTCGAGACGATCTGCGCGACGGCGACGCCGGTGGCGTTAATTTCACGGTCGATCAGGAACGAAGGAATGCCGGCGTCCTTGGCCTTCTTGACGGCGGACACCGTCGCGTCGGCGCCGGCGTTGTCGAGGATGATCGCCGAAGCCTTGCGGGCGATGGCGGTGTCGAACAGTTCGTTTTGCTTGTTGGCGTCGTCGTTATGCACGAGCACCAGCGTCTGATAGCCGAGTTCCTTGGCACGTGCCTCGGCACCGATCGCCTCGGCCTTGAAGAACGGGTTGTCGTGCGATGGCGTGATGATCACCATCAGTTTGTCGGCGGCCGAAGCCGTCAGCGGAGCGGAAGCAAACCCCGCCGCCATCAATGCCATCGTGACCAAAGCCATGCGTCGCGTCAGTTTCATGCAGATCTCCTCCTGAGACACTTCACTTGCGTAACGATCAGGACGCTGTTGCCGTCCTCCTCTTGTTGCCGGCATCGAGAAATCGGTGGATATCTGCCGCACGCTCCGCCAACCCCCGCTGCCAGTTCCTGCTCCAAAGCCACCGGCCCGATCGGTGATGGCTCCGGACTGTTTCCGGCCAAGCTGCCTTGGTTCGTGTTTCGTTCGCATGCCTGCTGTGCATTTATTGCGAGTGACTAGATATGCATGACAGGCTATATATTCTTTTATTAAAGCTAATTCCGGCCGGATGGGTCTGTCAAGAGAATTTTGCTTTTCGCTGCCCGGGCGTCAGTGCTTCGGCCCTCTGACTTGAAAGATGTCGGTCATACCGGCGAAAGCCGGTATCCGATCGAAGGGAGTGCAGAGCCAGTATTGGAGAGCAACCGCCGATCGGGCTCCGGCGTCTGCCGGGGTGACGGCTTCAAAGAGCAACGAGCTGGATCTGTCGTGCAAGGGTGGTGAATGCCGAGCGAGCGGCAGGAGGCACACCTTCCTCGTACGCGGCATTTGCACTTGACGACTGCGAGCTATGCAGAATTTTGCTGGCGATGATTGCGAAAAGAGGTTGACAAGCGAAGAAACGAGTTTTAATTTATTAAAAAGCATAGATATGCAGTACGGAATAAATAAACGAAACCAGAGTTGATCGTCAGAAGGAGCAAGGTGTGAATTCCTATTTTTCGTCGTTGAAACCCAACAGCAGCCGGGTGTCTTCGGTGCGCAACGCCGCGCCGGCCGAGCGCGAGGCGCAGTTGCGCGAGTTCGCCCGCGAGCTTCGCGTGTGCGTGCTCAATGTCATCAAAGGTGCGGGGCTGGGTCACGTCGGCGGCGATTTTTCTGCCGCGGATACGCTGGTCACGCTGTTCGGCGGCGTCATGAACTACGACCCGGCCAATCCGCAGTGGGCCGAGCGTGATCGCTTCATCCTGAGCAAGGGGCACTGTTCGGCTTCGCTGTATTCGGTGCTGGCCATGTGCGGCTTCATTCCGCCGGAAGAACTCGCAACCTTCGCCAAACCGCTCTCAGCGCTGAACGGCCACCCGAACCGCAACAAGGTGCCGGGCGTCGAGACGAACACTGGGCCGCTCGGCCATGGTCTGCCGGTCGCAGTGGGTTGTGCGATGGCGGCGCGTCTGTCGAAGGCCGATTGGCGCACCTTCGTCGTCCTCGGCGACGGCGAACTGCAGGAAGGCAGTAACTGGGAAGCGATCATGTTCGCCGGCCACAAGGGCCTGTCAAACCTCACCGCGATCGTCGATCGCAATCGCCTGCAGCAGGGCGCGCGCACCGAAGACACGAACCGCCTCGACCCGCTTGGCGACAAATGGGCAGCGTTTGGCTGGGAAGTGTGCGAAATCGATGGTCACGACTACAACGTGTTGTACGAGAGCCTGGCCGGTCCGCGTGGCGACCGTCCGCGCGTCGTGATTGCAAATTCATTGAAGGGGAAAGGCGTGTCGTTCATGGAAGACCGGGTGGAGTGGCATCACAAGGTGCCGTCGGCCGAGCAATTCGATCTGGCGAAAGCTGAACTGGGAGCCGCGAAATGAGCGCTAACGAAACCACACAAGTCTCCAGCGTGCCGACCTTCGATTGCCGGCAAACCTTTGTCGAAACGCTGATCGAACTGGCGACTGCCGACAAGCGCATCGTCGCCGTGTGCAACGACTCCGTTGGATCGAGCAATCTCGGCGCCTTCGCCAAGCAGTTCCCGGATCGCCTGGTCAACGTCGGCATCGCCGAGCAGAACATGGTCGGCGTCGCGGCTGGCCTTGCAAACGGCGGCTTCCTGCCCTTTGTCTGCGCCGCCGGTCCCTTCCTTTCCGGTCGCGCAACCGAGCAGGTCAAGGCCGACATCGCCTATAGCAACTTCCCGGCCGTGCTCTGCGCCATGAGCCCCGGTTTCTCCTACGGCGAGCTGGGCCCGACGCACCACTCGATCGAGGACTTCGCCTGGATGCGCGCGATCTCCAACCTCGTTGTCATGGCCCCGGCCGACCCGAAGCAGACGCGTGAAGCGATGCGTTGGGCGGCGACCGCGGGCAAGCCGACGTACATGCGCATTGGCCGCTACAAGATTCCAGCCGTGACGCCGGAAGATCACGTTTTCGCCATGGGCAAGGCCGATCAGCTGCGAGACGGGAACGATGTGACCCTGATCGCCATCGGTACGCTCGTCACGCGCGCGCTCGCCGCCGCCGATCTGCTGGCCAAGGAAGGCATCAAGGCACGCGTGCTGAACATGGCGACCGTCAAGCCGATCGACGCCGAAGCGGTGATCGCTGCGGCGAAGGAAACCGGCCGTATCGTCACCGCCGAGGAAGGCATTCTCTACGGCGGCCTCGGTTCGGCCGTCGCCGAAGTGACCGCGCAGCACGCGCCGGTGCCAATGCGCATGCTCGGCCTGCCCGGCTTTGCGCCAACGGGCAGCGTCGACTTCCTGTTCGAACACTTCGGCCTGACCGGCGCCGGTATCGCCGCCGCGGCGCGCGAGCTTCTCGGCAAATAACCCGTGTGAAACTGTCATGACCAATAACTACATCATCGCCATCGACCAGGGAACGAGCGCGACCAAGTGCGTTCTCGTCGATACCTCGGGGAAAATCGTCGCCAAGGCCGCTTCGCCGCTCGGCGAGCGGTATCCGCAAAGCGGCTGGGTCGAGCAGGACGCCGACGAGATCTGGCAGAGCGCGCAGAAAGCCGTCGCACTCTGTCTCGAGCAGCGTCCGGACGCCAAGGTACTGGCGGTCGGCCTGAGCACGCAGCGCGAGTCGGCGCTGATCTGGCAGCGCGCCGACGCCAAGGCCGTGACGCCGCTCCTGAGCTGGCAGGACCAGCGCACGGTCGCGCTGCGCGACAAGCTGGCGAGTTCGGAAGCCATGGTGCGCGAGCGCTCGGGTCTGCCGCTCGACCCGATGTTCTCGGCACTGAAGCTGTGCTGGCTGCTCGACGAGATCGACCCGGATCGTTCCCGCGCGTCCTCCGGCGACTGGTGCATGGGCACGATCGACGCTTACATCGTCGCACGTCTCGGTGGCGAGCAGGTCGTCGAGGCCGGCAACGCCTCGCGCACGCAGTTGATGAACGTGCACACCGGCGAATGGGACGACGAGCTGCTCAAACTCTTCAATATCCCGCGCGTCGCGCTGCCGAAGATCGTGCCGTCGATCGGCGTCTTTGCCGATGCCGGTGGTCTGCACCCGGCGCTGAAGGGTGTGCCGGTGCGTTCGGTGATGGCCGATTCGCACAGTGCGCTGTTTGCGCACGGCGCCTACGCGCCCGGTCAGGTCAAGGCGACGATGGGTACCGGCTCGTCGGTGATGGGCCTGACCGACGGCAAGAAGGCGCCGCATCCAGGTGTGTGCCTGACCATCGCCTGGGATCGTGGCGACGGCCAGCAGCAGGCGCTCGAAGGCAACATCCGCGCCGCTGGTTCGACACTGCGCTGGATCTCCGGCGTCTTCGGCATCAGCAGTGAAGAGGCCGCCGAAATCGCCGCGCAGAGCAGGAGCGACGGCGTCTGTCTGGTGCCGGCGTTCAACGGCCTTGGTGCGCCGTGGTGGGATTCGCGCGCGCTCGGCCTGATCAGTGGGCTCACGCTCAACACCGACAAGGGCGCGTTGTTTGCCGCCGCCGTCGAGTCGATCGCGCATCAGGTCGCCGACGTCGTTGATGCGATGAACGCCAGCGGTGTCGAGGTTCAGCGGTTGCTGCTCGACGGTGGTCCGTCGCGTAACGCCAAGCTACGCGAGATGCTCTCGGCCTACATCGCCAAGCCCGTCGTGCATTGCTCGGACGCTGAACTGTCGGCGCTCGGGGTCGCGCACCTTGCCGGGGTCGGCGCAGGCATCTGGGATTGGGACGCGATCGCCAAGCTGCAACGTGCGCAGACGGCAACCGACGTTTCGGAGCGCCATGCCGCAACGAAACCCGAGCGCCAGCGCTGGGCACATGCCGTCGCGCAGTCGCGCCTGCCCGCCAAGGGTCAGGCTTGAGATAGAGAAATCGTGATTTCAGAAGAGGTTAAACCGTGACTACAACTGCTTCTACCGTATCGGACTCCACCAAGCGTGCGCAGGAGGTCGTCTATGCCGACCAGTTCTCCTGGGGCGACCGCATCATCGCCTACGCGCCGGCGCTGAGTCTGCTCGCGCTGTGCGTCCTGTTCAGCCTGACGACAAACACCTTCTTTACGATCCGCAATCTGCTGAACGTCATCGATCAGCTGACCGTGCTCGGCATCATGGCGTTGGGCATGACCGCGGTGATCGTCATCGGCGGGATTGATCTGTCGGTCGGATCGATTCTGGCGCTGTCGATGATGGTCATGGGCTGGCTTTCCAACGTTGCCGGCATTCCAATGCAGTTCGCCATCATCGCCGCACTGCTCACCGGCGCGTTGTGCGGCATGACCTCCGGGCTGCTGATCACGCGCGCCAATCTTCCGGCCTTCATTGCGACGCTGGCGGTGATGTCGATTGCGCGCGGGCTCGCCAACATGGTCACCGACGGCACGCAGATCGTCGGTTACGTCGAGTGGTTCTCCGAGTTGTCGATCAACCGCTACTTCGGCTTCATCTCGGTCACCGTTGCGCTGTTCCTTGTTCTGACCGCCGTCGCCTTCGTCTTCATGAAATACCGTTCGGGCGGACGCGCGCTGTATGCCATCGGCGGCAATTCCGAAGTGGCGCGTCTGGCAGGTATTCCCGTCAAACGCGTCACGGTGCTCGTCTATACGGTGTGCGGCGTGCTGGCCGGCCTGGCGGGCGTGGTCATGTCGACCCGCCTAGACTCGTCGCAGCCGAGCGGCGGCTTGGGTTATGAGCTCGATACCATCGCCGCGGTCGTGATTGGCGGCGCCAGCCTGTCGGGCGGTGTCGGCTCGATCTGGGGCACCTTGATGGGTGTCCTGACAATCGGTGTTCTGCGTAACGGCCTGAATCTCCTCGGAGTTTCGCCGTTCGTGCAACAGGTGGTTATCGGTCTGGTCATCGTGCTCGCCGTGGCCGTCGATTCAAACAAACGCAAGATTCGTTGATTCAAATCCCAGGCAGTTGTTTTTCCGCAGTTTCCCAGGCAGTCGTTTTACTGAATTTGCATAACCCACACACAAGGAGAGGTTCATGTTCAAGCTAAGCAAAATCGCCACCGTTATCGGACTCACTGCTGTTATCGCGACCAACTGTGCTTACGCACAGGGTTCCGGCAAGAAAATCGGTCTCGCCGTCGCCAACCTGCAGGCCGAATTCTTCAACATGATCAAGCAGTCGGTCGAAGCCTACGGCAAGGAAAAGGGCTATCAGATCATTACGATGGACGCCAAGGGCGATGCGACGACGCAGGTCAACCAGATCCAGGACTTGATCACGCAGAAGGTCGACGCGCTGATCTACATCCCGGCCGGTGCAACCGCCGCCAGCGTGCCGGTCAAGGCCGCACGCGCAGCCGGCATCCCGGTGGTCAATGTCGACCGTAACGCCGATGGCGCTCCGGGCGACACCTTCATTCGCGGCGAATCGATCAAGGCGACGAAGGAACTGGGCGAATGGATCTGCAAGCAGACCGGTGGCAAGGGCAACGCCGTCGTCATTCACGGCCAGAAGGGTACCTCGCCGGAAGTCGACCGCTTCAAGGGCTTCACCGAAGGTCTGAAGGCCTGTCCGGACGTCAAGATCACGCAGAACCAGTGGACCGAGCGCTGGGCTGCTGACGAAGGCAACAAGATCGCGCAAGACATGCTGCAGCGTGACCCGACCATCTCGATCATCTTTGGTCAGGCTGACGGCATTGCCTTGGGTGCCGCACAAGCGGTCAAGCTGGCCAAGCCGGATCACAAGATCTGGGTGGTTGGTTACGACGGCGACATTGGCGGCCTGAAGGGTGTGCAGAACGGCACGCTCGATGCCACCGTAACGCAGCCGACCTTCACGATGGGCCGCATGGCGGTCGATACCGTGACCGAGTTGCTCGCCGGCAAGAAGGTCAATCCGGATCAGCCGATGGACGGCGTGCTGACGACCAAGGACAACGTCGAGCAGTTCCTGAAGAACCACCCGTAACCTCGATCATGGTGCCTTGTCCGTCAAGGGCAGGGCACCCTTTTCCGGTTTCGTGAACAACAAATGAATAGCTGAAATCTATGAGCGAGCGCGACGAAACTTCTGCAGGGTGGGTGCCCGATCATCCGGGACTGGTTTTGCGGGGCATCGGCAAAACCTACTACACCACCAACGTGCTGAACGGCGTCAATATGGATGTCCGTCCGGGTGAAATGGTTGCCTTGATCGGCGAGAACGGTGCCGGCAAGTCGACGCTGTCGTCAGTGATTGCCGGGCTCATCGCGCCGGATGCCGGCGGCAAGATGTGGTGGCAGGGCAAACCCTATTCGCCCTCCGCGCCCGCGGATGCGCTGCATGCAGGGATTGGTCTGATTCACCAGGAAATGCGCTTGCTGCCGCACCTGTCGATCGCCGAGAACGTTTTTGTCGGTCGTCTGCCGATGAAGAATGGGCGCGTCGATACCGCCTCGATGATTGAGCGTTCGCAGCGCCAGTTGCAGCGCCTGGGGCTTAATGTGCCGGCCACACGCAAGGTCAGCACGCTGCGCGTGGCCGCGCAGCAGCAGGTCGAAATCGCCAAGGCGCTGACGCTGAACGCAAAACTCCTCATCCTCGACGAGCCGACGGCGGCCCTGGGTGACGAGGAGACCGATTGTCTGTTCGAACAAATTCACAAGCTCAAGGCGGAAGGCGTGTCCTTCATCTATGTCAGCCACCGCCTGGCAGAAATCGCGCGCATCGCCGACCGCATCGTCGTGCTGCGCGACGGTCAGCAGGTGGCGCAGCACGATACGGCGCAGCTACCGACTTCGGTCCTCGTGCGCGACATGGTCGGGCGCAACGTCGATCGTTTGTTCCCGCAAATTCCCGAGCCGCCGGTCGAGGCCCGGACGGCTTTGTCGGTACGCAATCTCTCGGCGCCGGATGGCAGCTTCAAGGATATTTCCTTCGACATCCGCGAAGGCGAAGTCTTCGGCCTGGCCGGCATCATCGGCGCGGGGCGGACAGAGCTGGTGCGCGCGATTGCCGGTGTCGACCCGATCGAGTCGGGCGAGATCGTCATCCGCGACAAGAAGATCGAAATGAGGTCGCCCGCCGACGCGATCCGCGAAGACCTGGTGCTCGTTCCCGACGACCGCAAGGCGCTCGGTGTGGTGCTCACCCACTCGATCGGCGAGAATATGACGTACAACAACTTCGACCACGTGGCGCCCGATGGCTGGGTGCGCCCGACGAAGGCCCGCCAGTTTGCAGCGGACATGATTCGCCGCCTGGGTGTTAAAGGTGCGCCAGAGCAGTTGGCCGGGAGCCTGTCCGGCGGCAACCAGCAAAAGGTGGTGATCGCCAAGTGGATTGCGCGCAATCCGAAAGTCATCATCCTCGACGAGCCGACACGCGGCATCGACGTCGGCGCGCGTGCGGCGATCTATGAAGTCATTGCCGAACTGGCAAAGAGCGGCATGGCGGTGATCGTCGTCAGCTCGGATCTGGAAGAGGTGCTCGGGCTATCGCATCGCGTGATGGTGATGTCGCGCGGCGAGGCGCGCGGGGTACTGCCGCGCGCCGAAGTCGATAGCTCCAAGGTCATGGAACTGGCGGTCATCTAGGCCGACAGTCGATTCAATTCAGTCATCAGCGGTATTTCATTCTGAGGAGATAAACAATGGACTTGTTTCAACTGAACGGCGACGTCGCCTTTGTTACGGGTGCTGGCAGCGGCATTGGCCAGCGCATTGCCATCGGTCTGGCGGAAGCCGGTGCGGCCGTCGCCTGCTTCGACCTGAAGGGCAGCGCCGGGCTGGCGACGACGGTGGCGAGCATCGAAAAGTGCGGCGTCAAGGCGATTGCCATCGAGGGTGACGTGACGGTGGCCGACGACCTCGCCGAAGGCGTCGCGCGCACCGAGAAGGAACTCGGTGCGCTGTCCGTCGCGGTTAACGCCGCCGGCATCGCCAACGCGATTGCCGCCGAGGACATGCCGATCGAGCAGTTCCAGCGCCTGATGAAGATCAACCTTGAAGGTGTCTTCCTGTCCTGTCAGGCCGAAGGCCGTGCGATGTTGAAACACGGGCGCGGTAGCATCATCAACATCGCGTCGATGTCCGGCTCGATCGTCAACCGCGGCTTGCTGCAGGCGCACTACAACAGCTCCAAGGCGGCGGTGATGCATCTCTCCAAGAGCTTGGCGATGGAATGGTGCGACCGCGGCATTCGCGTAAACAGCATCAGCCCCGGCTACACGCTGACGCCGATGAACCTGCGCCCGGAAGTCGCCGAGCAGCGCAAGATTTTCGAACGCGATACGCCGATCGGGCGCATGGCGACCGTCGATGAGATGGCTGGCCCGGCGATCTTCCTCTCCAGCCGCGCCGCGTCGTTCGTCACCGGCGTTGATCTCTTGGTCGACGGCGGCTTCTGCTGCTGGTAAGCCAACTACATCGCCGAAAGGAACACAACATGGAAAAGCGTTTTGAAGGAAAGGTCGTCGTTATTACCGGCGGCAGTCGAGGTATCGGCAAGGGCATCGCCGAGCGCTTCGTGCGCGAGGGTGCCAAGGTCTGCGTTGTCGCCAACGATCCGCTCGTGCATGAAACCGCCGCTGAACTGCGTGCCATGGGCGCGCAGGCGATCTCAGCCGAAGTCGACGTGACCAGCAGCGAGCAGGTGGCGGCACTGTACGAGCGCGTCGCGCAGGAGCTGGGTGAAGTCGACATCTCGATCCAGAACGCCGGCGTCATCACCGTCGCGCGCCTGGAAGACCTGACCGAAGGCGAGTGGGACAAGATCCTGGCGGTGAACACCAAGGGCGTCTATCTCTGCTGCCGCGAAGCCGCGCTGCGCATGCGCAAGGCCGGCAAGAAGGGCCGCCTGATCAACACCGCGTCGACGCAGGCGCGCCAGGGTTTCATCTACACGCCGCACTACGCGGCGAGCAAGTTCGGCGTGATCGGCATCACGCAGAGTCTGGCCATCGAGCTGGCGAAGACCGGAATCACGGTCAATGCTTTCTGTCCGGGAATCATCGGTACCGACATGTGGGCCTACAACGACGCAGCTTGGGGCAAGCTGCTCGGCGACTACAAGCCGGGCGAGCTGATGGCCGAGTGGGTCGAAGGCATCCCGATGGGCCGCGCCGGCACGCCGGAGGACGTCGCCGGGCTGGTCACCTTCCTCGCTTCCGACGACGCGGCCTATATTACCGGGCAGACGGTTAACGTCGACGGCGGTCTGTTCATGTCCTGACCCCTCCAGCATTCGCCTGGCGGCTTTGTTCGCCGCATGCGGATGCCTTTGTGGAAGGCCCCGGCCTTCCGTTTTTTTCTTCGGGCTGCTCGTCCTCGCTGACGTGCAGCCCTTGCGTTTTTTGGCCGATACGCGCGCGGCCTTGGCTACGTAGTGCTGGCGCCCGATATTGGGGCGTGCGAAAATATTGCATTGTTCGGATGGCGCAGTTTTTGCCTCGTCGAGGCGGCTCTGCTGCGTTTCCCTCTGCTGTTTCCATCGAGTTCTGGCAGCGCACGCGTTGCACTGACCTTGCTATCCATCTCCCTTTTAGATTGACTCTCCGGAGGTCTTACATGTCACAAAGCGAATCGTCCGCCATCGCGTCGGTCGAGGAAATCGTCGAGGAAATCCGCGCCGGGCGCATGGTCGTGCTGGTCGATGATGAAGACCGCGAGAACGAAGGCGACATCATCCTGGCCGCCGACCACGTGACGCCGGAAGCGATCAACTTCATGGTCACACATGCGCGCGGCCTCGTTTGCCTGACCATCACGGAAGCGCGTGCACATCAGCTGGGACTGATGCAGATGGCGCACCACAACACGAGCCCGAACGGCACCGCGTTCACGATGTCGATCGAAGCCGCCGAAGGTGTGACGACCGGCATCTCGGCCCAGGATCGGTCACGCACCGTGCAAGCCGCCGTTGCACGCAACGCCAAACCGTCCGATTTCGTGATGCCGGGCCATACCTTCCCGATCGTCGCGCGCGAAGGCGGCGTGCTGGTGCGCGCGGGGCATACCGAAGCCGGCTGCGATCTGGCGCAACTGGCCGGGCTGGAGCCGGCGTCGGTGATCTGCGAGGTGCTCAAGGACGACGGCACGATGGCGCGCCTTCCCGATTTGATCAAGTTCGCGCAGGAACATGGCATCAAGATCGGCACCATCGCCGACCTGATTCACTACCGCAGCCGCAACGAGACGCTGATCGAGCGCACTTTGTCGAAGACGATCCACTCGGCGCACGGTGAATTCACGCTACACGCCTACACCGACCGCACGACCAACGACGTGCATCTCGCGCTGGCCAAGGGCGAGATTCGCCCGGAGAGCGAAGCGCTGGTGCGCGTGCATGAGCCGCTGTCGGTCCTCGACTTCCTCGATTCGACGCGAGGCCGCCACACGTTTTCGCTGGATCAGGCGCAGGCCGCCTTGTCCAAGGCGGAGTCGGGCGTCATCGTTCTCCTGCGTCGTTCGGAGAGCGGTGAAGACATTCTTGCCGCACTCGGCGAGCCGGCTGCGGGCCAGATCCCGGCGGCGAAGTGGGATCCGCGCATCTACGGGATCGGCGCGCAAATCCTGCGCGATCTCGGCGTGCGCAAGATGAAGCTCCTGGGCAGCCCGCGCCGCATGCCGAGCATGGCCGGCTTCGATCTGGAAGTCACCGGCTACATCGCCTCGCCGGCTGATCTGACCTGACTTTTTTGCTGTCTCTGGATTTATTGGAAAGTATTGCAATGCCACGTTACGAAAACATCTACGAATACGAGTCCGACCTCGCCGGCAAAGGCCTGACGGTCGGCATCGTCATGAGCCGCTTCAACCAGGATATCTGCGAGGGGCTGCTCGCCGCCTGCACCAGCGAGCTCGAGCGCTTGGGCGTGGCCGATGGCGATGTCGAAATCGCCACCGTACCGGGTGCGCTGGAAATCCCGCTCGTCCTGCAAACGATGGCGCAGAGCCGGCGTTTCGACGCGCTCGTTGCGCTGGGGGCTGTGATTCGCGGCGATACCTATCATTTCGAGGTTGTCTCGAATGACGCCTGCCGCGCCGTGATGGAAGTCCAGCTTGAAACCGGTATTCCGGTGGCGAACGGAATCCTTACCTGTGAAAACGACGACCAAGCGCTCGCACGCATGCAGCAAAAAGGTTCAGATTGCGCGCAGGCTGCGGTCGAAGTCGCCAATCTGTTGCGTGCTGTCGAGGAGAAGTCGGCATGACGAATACAACCGGAAAGCAGACGAAGGGCCCCCGGGCTGAGAAGAGCGCGGGCAAATCGCCGCGCCGCCGTGCGCGTGAACTGGCGCTGCAGGGGCTCTACCAGTGGCGTATCGGCGGCAACGATGAGGCAGCGATCGAAGCCCATCTCGCCGATGTGGAAGGGTTCGACAAGGCCGATCGCGAGTTCTTCGTCGGACTGCTGCGTGGCGTGCTCGCCCAACAAGGCGAACTGCAGGAGCAACTGCAGGGTTTCCTCGACCGCCCGTTCGCCGAGCTGTCGCCGATCGAAGCCTGCATCCTGCTCGCCGGTGCCTTCGAGCTGGCGAATTTTCCGCAAACCCCGTATCGCGTGATCATCAACGAAGCCATCGAGCTGACCAAGGGCTTTGGCGGCACCGACGGCCACAAGTACGTCAACGGCGTGCTCGACAAGCTGGCGTTCAAGCTGCGTCCGGTCGAAGTCGAGGCCAAGCGCGCCGAGCGTAAGGGCTGAAGCATTTTTCCGGGCGTAGCCAGGTTGTTCTCAAGGCAACCCGTTCCTTACGCACGCCCGGTCGTTGAACAGGTTTCTCGATGCCCTCTGAATTTGATCTGATTGACCGTTACTTCGTGCGTCCGACGCCGCAGGCCGTGCTCGGGCCGGGTGACGATTGCGCGCTGCTGGCCCCGTCGCCAGGCATGGAATTGGCGGTGACGACCGACATGCTGGTCGCCGGGACGCATTTCTTTGCCGACACCGACCCCTTCCAGCTCGGCTGGAAGTCATTGGCGGTGAACCTGTCCGATCTGGCCGCGATGGGCGCCCGTCCGCGCTGGGTGCTGCTCGCCGGCAGTCTGCCGAAGGCCGACGAGGCGTGGATCGCGGCCTTCACCAAGGGGCTTTTTGCCTGCGCCGAACGCTACGGCGCCGACCTCGTCGGCGGCGACACGACGCGCGGACCGCTCAACCTGTGCCTGACGGCGATGGGCGAGGTGCCACCCGGCGCAGCACTGCGTCGCGATGGCGCACGGGTGGGCGACGACCTCTGGGTCTCCGGCCAAATTGGCCTTGCCGCGCTGGGCCTCGCGCAGTTACAGGCGCGGACGCATTTGTCCGAGGGGCTCGTTGCGCGCTGCATCACCGCGCTGCAGCGGCCGCTGCCGCGTGTCGAACTCGGCCTCGTCCTGCGCGAACGCAAGCTCGCCCGTTCGGCCATCGACATCTCGGACGGTCTGCTCGCCGACCTCGGCCACATCGCCGAGCGTTCGCGCGTCGATGCGGAAGTCTTTCTCGGTCAGCTGCCTTATTTGCCCGACGGCGCCGATCCGCAACTGGCGCGCCAGTGCCAACTGGCCGGTGGCGATGACTACGAGCTGGTCTTTTCGGCTGCGCCTGACAAGCGCACCGAGATCGCCGCCCTCGCCGCCGAACTCGACCTCGCGCTATGGCGCATCGGGCAGGTCGTCGCGGGCAGTGGCGAGGTCCGGCTGCTCGACGCGGACGGGCAGACCGTTCCGGTTTCCGACAAGGGATTTGACCATTTTGGACATCAAGAAAAGTAAGCCGCCGGCGCTGGGTTTCCTCTTCTCGCATCCGGCGCATCTTGTGGCCTGTGGCTTCGGCAGCGGGCTGTCGCCGTTTGCGCCGGGAACCGTCGGCACGCTGTTCGCGTGGGCGACCTTCTACCTCTTCCGGCCGTGGATGAGTGATCCGCAACTTCTCGCTTTCTTCATCGCCTGCTTCATCGTCGGCGTTGCCGCGGTACACAAGACCGGCGCCGACCTCGGTGTCGTCGATCACGGCAGCATTGTCTGGGACGAGATCGTTCCTTTCTGGCTGGTGCTCCTCTTCAGTCCGGCCGGCTGGCTTTGGCAGACGGCAGCGTTCCTGCTCTTCCGCATCTTCGACATCGTCAAGCCGCAGCCGGCGCGCTACTTCGACACCAAGGTGAAGAACGGCTTCGGAGTGATGACCGATGACCTTTTCGCCGGGGTCTATACCGTCCTCGTGCTGCAGATCGTCGCTTTCTTGCTGTCATGACTTCGCCGCAAACCCTGCCCGATCAGGCGGCTCTCGAAGCGCTCGCGGCCGAGGTTGGCGCACTGCTATTGGCCAATGGGCAAAAGCTGGCGACCGCGGAATCGTGCACCGGCGGCTGGGTTGCGCAATGCCTGACGGCGATTGCCGGCAGTTCGGACTGGTTCGAACGCGGCTTCGTTACCTACTCGAACGACGCCAAGCAGGAGATGCTCGGCGTCGCCCGCGAAACGCTCGATCGGCATGGAGCGGTGAGCGTGGCGACGGCGCAGGCGATGGCGCAGGGGGCCTTGCAGCGCAGCCGGGCCGACTGGTCGGCAGCGATCACCGGCATTGCGGGCCCCGGTGGCGGTTCGCCTGACAAGCCGGTCGGGATGGTGTGCTTCGGCTGGGCCGGCCCCGACGGCTTTATCACCACCGAGGCGTGCAACTTCGCGGGAAGTCGGGCCGAGGTGCGCGCGCAGTCCGTGGCGTACGCCTTGCGTGGCGTCCTGCAGCACGCGGCGATCCTGTCCGCCTGAGCACGATCGTGGGAGCCGCCGTTTATGCGTGGTGCAAAGACAAGGAATAGTTCCTCGCCCGGGTCTATCGTCCCTCGTTTAGAATGCGTCATGGCAAATATCATCGGATTCTGATGTTCTTACGTACCCCTAACGCCCTGCGCTGCAGCGTAACTGCAGTGGTTCTGTCGGCCTTCCTGTTTGCATCGGGAAATGCCGCGGCGTTGGGTTTGGGTGATCTCGTCGTGCGCTCGCGCCTCGGCCAGACGCTGCGTGCCGAGATCAGGCTGCTCGAGGCGCCCGGGCAGGGCAACCTTGGCGCGACATGTTTTCGCCTGGGCGAGGCCGCAGGCGACGAGAACCTGCCCGTTCTGACGCAGGGCCGGCTGCGCCTCGAACAGGGCGGAGGCCACAACCGGCTGGTGATCACATCGTTGCAGACGATCAATGAACCCGCGCTCCAGATCAACGTGCGTGTGGGGTGTGGCGCCGAGCTTGTGCGCAGCTATACGCTGTTGATCGACCCGAGCGAGCCGGGCCGGGACATGCCGGCTGACGTCGACGACGGGCGTGGGCGGGCGGAGGATCGTGACCATGCGCCGCGTCCGGGGCCCCCCGTCACGCCGGCCGGGGATACCTATCCTGCGGCCTGGGAGGCTGTCGAGGGCGAATCGGCAATGTCCATCACCCAAGCCCTGTTCCCGCGCCAGCCGCGTGCGCAACGGCGCTTTCTCAACGCCTTGCGCGAGGCAAATCCGCAGGTCGATTTTGGCGAAAAGGGTGAGCAGCCGCTGGACGCCGGGGTGTCGCTGGTCATCCCCGATACCCGGCGAGCGCCGGTCATACGCAAGACGACGAAACCCAAAGACCGGTCGTCTTCGCCGCCGGCGCAGAAACCTGCCGAGCTTGCCAGCGTCTCAGCGACCGGGCAGATGTCGGATCGCCTGACGATTTCCGGCGATGCTGTTACGGCAAACGAGGCCGGCAGCATCGGCGACGCCTTCGATCCAGCCTTGCGCTACTCGTCCGATTTGTCGATTGGTTTCTCGGACAAGGTCAGCGAGAACACGCGTGCCATGTTGCGTGTCGAATACAGACTCTTGAATGCACTCGTCTTCCAGGCGGAGAAGCAGCTCGAGTTGGCCGAACAGTTGCGCAATCTCGAGGCGCGTTTCGAAGAAATGCGGGCGACTAACGAAAGTGTGGCGAATCCGACTGTGGCGCAAACGCAGCCGCCGCTCGCCGCAAAGGCGCCCGATGAGGAAGTGCTCGCCGACGCAGCGCAGCCCAAGGAGAAGGAGGCCAAGCCGGCAACGGCGGCTCCGGTGACGGAAGCGCCGGCGTGGTGGCCGCCCGTACTCTTGCTCCTGGCCTTGTCCGGCCTTCTTGCCTGGTGGTTGGCGCGTCGTTCGCGCGCCGGAAAAGCAGCTGTTGTAGCAGCCGACTTGTCCGAAGCTGATTTGCGCGCTACGTCCGGGGCGTTCGCCGTACGCGACACGCTGACGCGGACCGATCCTCTGGACACGGTCGACAGCAAGGTTGCGGCCAAGGTACTTGCGTTTCAGCCCGACATCCCGCTTGACGTCTCCAAACCGTTGCCCTTCCACGACGACCATGAGGCGCGAACGGCTCCGCCGGCCTCGGCGATCGAAGTGAGTCACGTTGAAGAGGCTGACGATTCTGGCACGGTGCTGGAACTGGCGGAAATCATGGTCTCCTTCGGCCGGGTCAAGGGGGCATGCCAGGCGCTGGCCGAGTACCTCGAAAACAATCCGGACGCATCGCTGCTCCCGTGGCTGAAGCTCTTGGAAATCTATCGAATGAACGATATGCGTGACGAGTTCGTTGACTGCTCGACGCGCCTCCGGTCGCACTTCAACGTGGCGCCGGCAAGTTGGGACGAGGCCGGCGCGTGCCTTGGCGAGAAAATCGAGCCGCTCGACGAAAGTGAGTTGTCGATTGACGATATCTTGCAGAAGCTGCCTACGGTCGGAACATTTCCTCATATCCGGGAAGGCATCGCCAAGACCTGGGGCACGACCGAGGGCCTGGCGTACCTGAAGCACTTGTTGCGCGACACACGCAACGGCCAGCGCACGGGATTCCCGCTGTCGATTGCGCGCGAAATCCTGTTCCTGCTCGATCTCCTCGAAACGCGTCTGCATACCAAGGCGTGAGCGGGGCGTAAGCCACGTCATGTCGATCACTGTCTCTTGGTCGGATTGCTGTATATAATCACAGTAATTGGCCGTGGCGTTCGGGCGAAGCTTCAACGCCGGTCGAACATGAGATAATTTCCGCCGATCAGGACAAAGGACAACAAATGGACGACAACAAGGCAAAAGCACTCGCCGCAGCGCTGGCGCAGATCGAGAAGCAGTTTGGCAAGGGCTCGATCATGAAGATGGGCGATGGCAGCATCGCCAACGACATCCAGGTCGTCTCGACCGGTTCGCTCGGCCTCGACATCGCGCTTGGCATCGGCGGTTTGCCGCGTGGTCGCGTCGTCGAAATCTACGGCCCGGAATCGTCGGGCAAGACCACGCTGACGCTGCAAGTCATCGCCGAAATGCAGAAGCTGGGAGGCACCGCAGCCTTCATCGACGCCGAGCACGCACTTGACCCGACCTATGCGCAGAAGCTCGGCGTCAATCTCGATGACCTCTTGATCTCGCAGCCGGACACTGGTGAGCAGGCGCTGGAAATCGCCGACATGCTGGTGCGTTCCGGCAGCGTCGACGTGGTGGTTATCGACTCCGTTGCCGCGCTGGTGCCGAAGGCCGAAATCGAGGGTGAGATGGGCGATTCTCTACCCGGCCTGCACGCGCGCCTGATGAGCCAGGCGCTGCGCAAGCTGACGGGCAACATCAACCGGACCAACACGCTGGTCATCTTCATCAACCAGATCCGCATGAAGATCGGCGTCATGTTCGGCAGCCCGGAGAC
>JADHEF010000383.1_pt1 | contig 49043 bp, 43 predicted proteins | sample 8952391 | NCBI WGS metagenome assembly JADHEF01 (sample SAMN16124439, study PRJNA663245) | bioreactor sludge metagenome | isolation source: sludge (nitrite) | place: India:Bengaluru | collected 2019-02-28 | reverse complement strand
AAGCTGTTGAGAAGATGTGAGATTATATCTTCATCACTTTAAGAACACAGCCTAGTCAGCCCTAGCGATGACACCCCGTTGTTGCTGCAACAAGTGGGCGTGTTGCTACCGCAGATTTGGCGCGACGGTTACCGTTATCAGAAAGGAGGGGTCATGCTGAGTGAGTTCACTCCCAAGGGGCAGCAACAGGCCGATCTGTTTGCTCCGTCCTCCGCTCAATCTGATGCGCTGATGGCTGTGATGGACCAGATCAAAGCCAAGGGATTGGGACGCGTAGGCTTGGCCAGTCAAGGCACGGGGTCCGCCGATTGGATGATGCGCCAAGAGCACCTGAGCCCCTGTTACAACTCCCGCTGGGAGGACCTCTGCCAGTGGCTAGGTAAGTGGATACAGTTATGTTCCTGCTGTTTGCTAGATGTGGTACCCCAAGCCCAAAAGCACAAAGGGGTAGCCTCGTAATGAAGCTAACTTTTTGTTTTATTTGGTGCCGGTAATAGGAGTCGAACCTACGACCTTCGCATTACGAATGCGCTGCTCTACCAACTGAGCTATACCGGCGGCCTGATGTTCAGAGTCGTGAAAAAAGCCGGACAAGTCAATTGAGCCAACTCGATTTTATGAGTTGGCTCATGATGTTAAGGCATATCAGAGGTCAATGAACTCCGGGATGTGAGCACGGCCGCGGCTCTCGAGAAAATCGAGCAGTGCGCGGGGGGAGCGGGCCAGGATCCGCTCATGTGGGAAGTTGGCTTCGGTGACCAGCCGATGGCAGTGATCAAAGTCGCCGAGGCTGAATGCCACGTGGGAGTCGGAGCCGAAAGTGAGGCAGGCACCCAGATCTCGCGCCGCCTCGACGATGGCGCGGCAGTTGCTTTCGCTGCCTGCACGGGAGTGACTGAATGAGGAGTTGTTGACCTCCAGCGCCACTCGATACTCTGCCGCTGCCTTGACCACCGCCTGGATATCGATGGGGAAGGCGGGGTTGCCGGGGTGGCTTATCATGTCGACCCGACCACTTCGAATGGCGTTGATCATGGCCTGGGTGTGGGTCGCCTGATCGCAGGGGGGGAACACCGGTTCGTGAAAGCCCGCCATGATCATGTCGAGCCGCGATTCGTAGCGCTCGGGGAAGTCTATTTCACCGTCGATGTTCTTGATGTTGGCTTCTATGCCGCGCAGGATGCCGACCCCGTCCACGACTCTGGGCAACACGTGCAGATTGACGAAATGCCAGTAATGCGGGGCATCTGCCATGTCCGGGCCATGGTCCGTGGTGGCAAACAGCTTGATCCCCTTGGCTTTGGCGATGGGCAGGTAATCGTGAATGGTGCTGTAGGCGTGGGTGCTGGCGACGGTGTGCGTGTGGGTATCGACCGTATACTTCATCTTCTCTCCCCTCTGGCATGAGGCGACAGCATAGCAAGATTGGCGAAGCCGGGCCATGTGGCTGGTTGCCATACTTTGTCACAATTTTGGTCTGTGCTGACAAAGTCTGATGACGTTTCACTGCGAGGATGGCGACATCGATGCAAGCCTGAACACCCATCGATGGGTCGACACTGGATGGTCAGACCCGTTTTCCCCGCCGTCGCCCCTGCGACGGTTTTTTTTGGTTCTCTGTCGGCGCATCGGGTGACGGCAGGCCAAAAAAATGCCCAACTAGCATGGCGCAGGTTGGGCGAGACTTAATGTTTAATTGCAGTGGCATAGATATAGAGTGCCGTCTCGCCGCGAAGTTCCCGCCATCTTCCCTCTTTTTTGATTAAAAACATTTAGCCAACACTTGTTCACATTCTCTTGACATGAGTGGGCGTGAAACGTACTTTTTAAACATTCGTTTAAGTGAGGTGTCCAGTGAGTAAAATCGATACCAAGAACCGTATTCTCGACGCCGCCGAGGTGCTGTTTGCCGAGCGGGGGTTCGCCGATACCTCGTTGCGTCTGATCACCAGCGAGGCCGATGTGAACCTGGCTTCGGTCAATTATCACTTCGGCTCCAAGAAGGAGCTTATCCAGGCGGTGCTCGACCGTTATCTGAGCCTCTTCATGCCGGCACTGGACGGGCGGTTGCAGACGTTGATGGCGCAGGATCAGCTGACCCTGTTGCAGGTGTTCGAGAGCTTTGTCGAACCCCTGATGAAACTGTCGGCCGTCAGGGCGAATGGTCCGGCGCTCTTCATGCAGTTGCTGGGGCGCGGCTATATCGACAGTCAGGGCCACCTGCGCCGCTTTATTACCACCCATTATGGGGCGACCCTGCACGGGATCACCCAGGCCATCTCCAAGGCCAATCCGGATTTGTCGCCAGCGGATCTCTTCTGGCGCCTGCACTTCACCCTGGGCACCGTCGTCTTCACCATGGCCTCTGCGGATGCCCTGCGTGACATCGCCCAGGCCGATTTTGGCCAGCAGCTCGATGTGGAAGGGCTGGTGCGCAACGTCATTCCTTATCTGGCGTCCGGTGTCGGGGCGCCCGTGGAGTCGACCAGGCTCTCCCTGGTCGTGTAACACCTAACAATAATCAACGGAAACAGTGAAATAGAAGGAACTTCGGTATGATCACATTGCTTGTCCTGCTGGTGCTGGCGATAGCCGTGGTGCTCGGTGTCCCCGCCATCCGTAAAAAGGTGGTGACCCGCCCCGTGTTCGGCATCTTCAAGAAGATACTGCCGCCCCTGTCGGCCACCGAGCGGGAGGCCATGGAGGCCGGCTCCGTCTGGTGGGACGGGGAGCTGTTTCGCGGCAACCCGGACTGGAAGAAACTGCACGGCTACGGCAAGGCCGAGCTGAGCGCAGAAGAGCAGGCCTTTATCGACAACCAGGTCGAAACCCTGCTCGCCATGGTGGACGACTTCAAGATCGTCAACGAAACCAAAGACCTGCCAGAACCGGTCTGGGACTATCTGAAGAAGGAAGGCTTCTTCTCCCTGATCATCCCGAAATCCTACGGCGGCCGCGAATTCTCGGCGATCGCCAACTCCACCATCGTCACCCGCATTGCCACCAAGAGCCTGAGCGTGGCGGTTACCGTCATGGTGCCCAACTCCCTCGGCCCGGGCGAGCTGCTGATGCACTACGGCACCCAGGCCCAGAAAGATTTCTGGCTGCCGGGGCTGGCCAATGGCAAAGAGGTGCCCTGCTTCGCCCTGACCGGGCCGGAAGCGGGCTCCGATGCGGGCGCCATTCCTGACAAGGGGATCGTCTGCAAAGGGATGCACAAGGGGGAAGAGGTGCTGGGTATTCGCCTCAACTGGAACAAGCGCTACATCACCCTGGCGCCTCGCGCCACCGTGCTGGGGCTGGCGTTCAAACTCTATGACCCGGAAAAACTGCTGGGTGACAAGGAAGAGCTCGGCATCACCTGCGCGCTGATCCCGACCAGTCACCCTGGCGTGCGCGTCGGCGATCGCCACTACCCCATGGGGCTGGCGTTCCTGAACGGCCCGACCTTCGGCAAGGATGTGTTCATTCCGCTCGACTGGATCATCGGTGGCCCGGATTACGCCGGCCGCGGCTGGCGCATGCTGGTGGAGTGCCTCTCCGCCGGTCGCGGCATCTCGCTGCCTGCCCTTGGCACCGCCTGTGGTCACATGGCGAGCCGCACCGTGGGCGCCTACTCCTACGTGCGCAAGCAGTTCGGCATGTCCATCGGCAAGTTTGAAGGGGTGCAGGAAGCGCTGGCCCGCATTGGCGGACTCACCTATCAGCTGGAAGGGGCTCGTCGCATGACCGCAGGTTCCCTGGACTTGGGTCAGGCTCCGGCCATCGTCACCGCGATTTCCAAGTACCACATGACCGAGATGGCCCGCCAGGTGATGGATGACTCCATGGACATCCACGCCGGTCGTGCCATCCAGCTGGGCCCGAAAAACTACACCGGCTACGCCTACATGGGCATTCCGGTGGCCATCACGGTGGAAGGGGCCAACATCCTGACCCGCAACCTGATGATCTTCGGGCAAGGGGCCACCCGCTGCCATCCGTATGTGTTTGCCGAGCTGGAAGCGGCGGCCGACACCGATGTGGAGCGCGGTCTCGAGAAGTTTGACGCCCTGCTGATGAAGCACATCGCCTTCGGTACCGGCAACTTCTTCGGTGCCCTGTTCCAGGGGCTGACCCTGGGCCAGTTCAACAGCGCCCCGGTGGCTGGCGAAACCGCCCGCTACTACAAGCAGCTCTCTCGCATGAGCAAGGGGCTTGCCCTGTGCGCCGACGTCTCCATGCTGATGCTGGGCGGGGATCTCAAGCGCAAGGAGATGATCTCCGCCCGTCTGGGTGACGTGCTGAGTCACCTCTACCTGGCCTCCGCCACCCTCAAGCATTACGAGGATCAGGGCCGCATGGTCTCTGACCTGCCGTTCGTCCAGTACGCGGTGGAGCGCAACCTCTACCTGATTGGCAAGGCGTTCGAGGGCTTCTTCCAGAACTTCCCGAACAAGGTGGTGGGTGCCGTACTCAAGAGGGTGGTATTCCCGTTCGGCGTCGGTTACAAGATGCCGGCGGACGATCGCTGCCATGCCATCTGTCTGGCCATGATGACGCCGGGCGAGTTCCGGGATCGTCTGACCGCGCTCTGTTATGTGGGCAAGGACGAGGCAGATCCGGTGGGGCTGATGGAGCGTGCCTTCCAGGCCATGGTCTTGGTGCAGCCCATCGAGAAGAAGCTGGTGCAGGCCCAGAAAGAGGGCAGACTGCCCCGCAAGCTGGCGCTGCCTGAGCTGGTGGCTGCCGCCCTGTCCCAGTCCATCCTCGGCAAGGAGGAGGCGGACAAGCTGCTGGCCGCCGATGCCCTGCGCTACGAGGCTATCCAGGTGGACAACTTCGCTCCTGGCGAGCTGGAAAGATTGTCTCAACCGAACCCGGTCGAGCATGCAGCCTGACCCCGAGCATAAACCGACAACCGGCCCTAGTGGCCGGTTTTTTGTTGTTTAACCAGGCATTTACAAGGTCGATTAATTCCAGTTTAATGCAATGGCCCCCACCCTTGGGGCAGGAAGCAAGGCCATCGGAATGGCCGATAACAACAACTCAGGAAGAGTGAATGAACCTCGCCAAAACGGCGATCGAACGCCCCATCTGGGTGGCGGTCTCGGTCGTGCTGATTTTTTTGCTGGGCCTGCTCAGCATCCGGGGACTGCCCGTCCAGCTGTTTCCCGACATAGACCGTCCTCACCTCAACATCACGGTGGACTGGCGCTCGGCCTCGCCCCAGGAGATGGAGTCGGAGATAACCGATCCCATCGAGCAGGAGATGCAGGGGGTACAGGGGCTCAAGAGCCTCAGCAGCAACAGCTACCCCGGCTTCACCGAAATCGACATGGAGTTTGCCCTCGGCACCGACATGCAGCGGGCCCAGCTTGATGTCATCTCCCGCCTGAACCGGGTCTCGGGGCTGCCGGACAACATCGGTGGCCCTTACGTCAACAACTACAGCAGCAACGACACCCTGACCTTCTTCTTCATCCAGCAACTGCCCGGCGCCAAGGGGGAGATAGACGATCACCAGGCGCTGATCGAGGCGAGGGTCAAGCCCGAGCTGGAGCGGATCCCCGGGGTGTCCACGGTCGACATCGAGGGGATCAACGAGCGCCAGATCCAGATCCGTTTCGACCCTTACCGCGCCGCCGAGCTGGGGGTGGAGATCCCGGTGCTCGCCAGCCGGGCAACGACGGGCTGGGATGTGTCGGCCGGCACCCTCGACATCGGACGCTGGGAGTACAAGCTGCGCTTTGCCGGTCGCTATGACGTGGCGGCCCTGGGGGACAAGGTGGTGGACTGGCGTGACGGCCTGCCCATCTATCTGCGGGACGTTGCCGAGATCAGAGTGGCCCGGGAGGAGAACCCGGTGCTGCGCATCCAGAACGGCAACACCGCCATCGCGGCGCAGATCTTCAAGGAGAGCGGCGCCAATGCCCTGGCGGCGCTCGAGGGGATCAAGGCCAAGGTCGGGGAGCTCAACCGGGAGGTGCTGGAGCCGGTCGGCCTGCACATGGAGCAGTCGTTTGACGCTTCTCTCTACATCAACCGGGCGGTGAGCATGGTGACCGCCAACCTGGGGCTCGGGGTGCTGCTCTCCTGCGCCATCCTCTGGGTCTTTCTGCGCCAGCTCAAGGCGACCCTGATGATCGCGATCGCCATTCCCATCAGCATCATGCTCACCTTCTGCCTGCTCAAGGTGATGGGGCGGACCCTCAATATCATCTCCCTGGCGGGCATTGCGTTTGCGGTCGGCATGGTGCTCGACGCCGCCATCGTGGTGCTGGAGAGCATCTACCGGCGCCATGAGCGGGGTGACATCAGCAAGGGAGAGGCGGCGCTGGAGGGCACCCGCCGGGTGTGGACCGCTCTGGTGGCGTCCACCCTGACCACGGTCGCCATCTTCCTGCCGGTGCTCCTGCTCAACGATGTGGAAGGGCAGTTGTTTGCCGATCTTGCGCTCACCATCGCCTGCGCGGTGACCGTCTCCATGGTGGTGGCGGTCACGGTGTTGCCTGCGGTGGCGGCGCGCTGGATGGGGCACGAGCGGCTGATTGATCCCTTTGAGCGCCTGTGGTGCCGCGCCACTCGCCATGTTATCCGCTGGACTGCCACCGCCCCCAGGCGCTGGGCCATCATCGTCCTGATGATGACGGGGCCTGTGCTGGCGAGCTGGTTGATGTTGCCCAAGATGAACTACCTGCCGGATGTGAAGCGGGACGCCATCGACGTCTGGATGAGTTTCACCCCCGGGGTCAATCTCAAGGCCCAGCGGGAGGAGGTGATCGATACCCTGATTGCCCGCCTCGACCCCTATATGAAAGGGGAGAAGGAGCCTGTCCTCAAGAACTACTACATCCTGCGCTACCCGGGTGGTGCCCAGATCGGGGTGCGGCCAAAGGAGGAGAGCCAGATCAAGGTACTGGAGCAGCTCTTGATGAAGCAATTGCTGGTGGGCATTCCCGACACCCGGGTGTTTGGCGGTCAGGGGTCCCTGTTTGGCGGTTTTGACAGTGAAAACAGCATCTCCCTGCTGATCCAGGGGGGTGGGCTGCCCGAACTCTATCAGGCGGCCAGGGAGAGCATGACCATAGTGCAGCGGGACTTGCCCGGCGCCCAGGTCAGGCCAGAACCCGGACTCGATTTCACCGCTCCCGAGCTTCGGCTGGTGCCCCAGGACAGGCGCCTGGCCGAGGTGGGCTGGGATCGCTCCCCCATGCCCGCCATCATCCAGACCTTCGGTGATGGCCTGCGGGTCGGCGAATATTTCGACGGGGATGAGCGGCTCGACATCCTGCTGATGGGGCAGGCCTCCGCCAACCCGGACGAGCTCAAGGCGGTGCCGCTTGCTACCCCGTCCGGGCGCATCGTTCCCCTTGGGGAACTGCTGCGGGTGGAGCCGCAACTCGGGCCTGAGAGCATCTTCCGATCCGATGGGCGGCGCAGCATCAGCCTGCAGATATCGCCCCCGGCGGGAATGAGCATGGAGCAGGTGCTCGACACCCTGCAGCACAAGAGCTTTGCCGCCATCCGGCCGTTGCTGCCGGCCGGGGGGGAGCTGCGGGTCGCCGGCAATGCCGACAGCCTGCAGCAGGCGCTGGGCAACCTCGGCAGCATCTTCCTGTTCGCCGTGATGATACTGCTCATTCTGCTGTGGGGGGTCTTCGCCTCCCTCAAGGATGCCGTGCTGGTGCTGCTCACCTTGCCGCTCGCCACCGTAGGCGGCGTGCTGGCGTTGCACCTGAGCGGTCTGGTGGCGCCGCTGCCGATGGACTTGCTCACCATCATCGGCTTCGTCATCCTGCTCGGGTTGGTGGTCAACAACGCCATTTTGCTGGTGCACCAGACCAGGATGGCCGAGCGGGAGGGGATGAGCCGACAGTCGGCAGTCACCGATGCCCTGCAAAGCCGGATGCGTCCCATCGCCATGACCAGCCTCACCAGCATCTTCGGCATGCTGCCCCTGATGCTGAGTCCGAGCGAGGGGAGCGAAATCTACCGGGGGCTGGCCACCGTCATCGTCGGCGGCATGAGCTGCAGCACCCTCTTCACCCTGATCCTGTTGCCCGCCTTCCTGCGGTTGGGGGAGCAGACCGACATACCGCACGCCCTTCGGCAGCGTGCCTGAGCAAGGAGCTCATCGATGACACAAGGTTTCACAAGGATAGTGGTGGGGGCCCTGCTGCTGACTGGCGGGCTGCCTGCGCTTGCACAAAGCAAGATGGTGACGCTGGCGGAGGTGGCCCAGGGAGAGGCGGGGGCCAGCATCTGGGTCAGCGGCACGGTGGCGAGCCGCCAGCAGGCGGCGCTCAGCGCCGAAGTGAGCGGTCGGGTGGAGTGGATAGCCGAGTTTGGCAGCCGGGTGAAGACGGGGGACGAGTTGCTGCGTCTGGACAGCGCGACCCTGCGCCTCTCGCTGGAGCAGGCGAGGGCGGAACAAGCCAGAGAGGGGAGCAATCTGCGTTACGCTCGCGCCGAGTTCCAGCGCCTGGATCGTTTGCACCAGCAAAAGAGTGCCTCCCAGAGCCAGTATGACAAGGCGCGCTATGACGTGGAGCAGGCTGAGCTGGCCGAGCAGCTGGCGCGGGTGCAGGTGCGCCAGATTGAGGAGCAGCTGCGCAGAAGCCGCATCTTTGCCCCGTTTGACGGAGTGGTGAATGAACACTTCATCCAGTCGGGGGAGCATGTGGATGCGGGCGAACAGGCGCTTGAGCTGGTCAATCCGGACCAGCCGGATATCCGGTTGCGTGCGCCCATTGCCTGGGCCCGGCAACTGGCCACCCAGACCCGGTTGCGGGTGGAAGGGGAGCAGCTCAGTAGCCACGCCATCTATTACCAGCGGGCGGCGAGCGCCGATCCCAAGTCCCGGCTCATCGAGCTGCGCCTCAAGCCGGAAGCGGGCACGTTCATCATCGGCTCGCCAGTGCGGGTGGCGCTGCCGATGGGAGAGCAGCACACCATGCTGCTGCCACGGGATGCCCTGGTGCTCGGCACCGAGGGAAGCGTGGTCTATCAGGTGGAGCAGCGCGGCGAGGCGCTCACGGTGAACCGGGTGCCGGTCACCGTGCTCTTTGGGGACAGCCGGGAGGTGGCGGTGAGCGGCGCCCTCAAACAGGGAGACAAGGTGGTGGTGCGCGGCGCCGGCAGCCTGCAGGATGGAGACAAGGTGGAGCTGTTTCGCGGTTGAACCTGGGGCAGATCCCATAAAAAACGGCTCCTGCGGGAGCCGTTTTTGTTGCAGGGAGGAGGGGCGATTACTCGACCATCATCACCTTGCAGGTGTTGGTGCTGCCGACGGTCTCCATCTTGTCGCCGTGGGTGAGCAATACCATGTCGCCGCTTTGCAGCAGTCCCTTGGCCTTGAGCACGTCCAGCGCGTCGCGGCACACCTCGTAGACCGGCTTGGTCTCGTCGCCATCAAACAGCACGGGAGTGACGCCGCGGTAGAGGTTGGCCCAGGCCAGGGTCTTGTTGTGAGGAGACATGGCGAAGATGGGCAGGCCGGAGCTGATGCGGGACATCAGCAGCGGGGTGGTGCCCGACTCGGTCAGCGCCACGATCGCCTTGACCCCTTCCAGGTGGTTGGCCGCATACATGGTGGACATAGCCACAGCCTCTTCCACCGAGGTGAAGGTGTAGTTCATGCGGTGGTTGGAGACGTTCAGGCTCGGGTGCTTCTCGGCGCCCACACAGACGCTGGCCATGGAGGTCACGGTCTCGATGGGGAACTGGCCGGCGGCGGTCTCGGCGGAGAGCATCACCGCATCGGTACCGTCCAGCACGGCGTTGGCCACGTCCATGACTTCGGCACGGGTCGGGAGCGGCGCGTTGATCATGGACTCCATCATCTGGGTCGCGGTGATGACCACGCGATTCAGGCGGCGGGAGTGGCGAATGAGCTTCTTCTGCACACCCACCAGTTCGGGGTCGCCGATTTCGACGCCGAGATCGCCCCGGGCCACCATGACGGCGTCGGAGCCGAGGATGATGTCTTCCATCGCCTCGTCGCTGGCGACGGTCTCGGCGCGCTCGACCTTGGCCACGATCTTGGCGTTGGAGCCGGCTTCGCGGGCCAGTTCGCGGGCGTAGCGCAGATCATCGCCGCTGCGGGGGAAGGAGACCGCCAGGTAGTCCACGTTCATGCGGGCGGCGGTCTTGATGTCTTCCTTGTCCTTCTCGGTCAAGGCCGGGGCGGAGAGGCCGCCACCTTTCTTGTTGATGCCCTTGTTGTTGGAGAGAGGGCCGGCCACGGTCACCGTGGTGTGGATGCGGGTGCCTTCGACCTGTTCGACCTTCAGTTGCACGCGGCCATCGTCCAGCAGCAGGATGTCACCGGATACCACGTCCTGCGGCAGGCTCTTGTAGTCGATGCCGACCTGCTCCTGGCAGCCTTCTCCCTTGCCGAGGGCGGCGTCGAGAATGAACTTGTCACCGATGGCGAGGTAGATCTTGCCATCCTTGAAGGTGGAGACGCGGATCTTGGGGCCTTGCAGATCGCCCATGATGGCCACGTGGCGGCCCAGCTTGGCGGCGATGTCACGCACCTGGTTGGCGCGCTGGATATGATCTTCAGGAGTGCCGTGGGAGAAGTTCATCCGCACCATGTCGGCACCGGCGCGAATGATCCCCTCGAGAATGCCGTCGCGATCGGTCGCCGGACCGAGTGTGGTAACAATCTTTGTACGTCTTGGCATGAAAGACTCCAATGTGAAGTTGATATGACTTGAAATACTGCCCCGTCAAGCATGTGGCATGGCGCCAACTGGCAGGCCATCTGGGTGGCCTTGTTTGATTGAATTTCGATACTACACCAAGCCCGTTGGCATAGACAGTCGGGGGCGGACCCCCGAATGATCAGGAGGAGAGCGGGGTATCAAAGCGGGATTCGCGCAAACCTTCTTTGACTTTCTTCAGGTTTTCGCGAAATTTCATGCCACGGCGCAGGGTGAAACCGGTGGCCAGCACGTCCACCAGGGCGAGCTGGGCGATGCGCGAGGCCATGGGCATGTAGACGTCGGTGTCTTCCGGCACGTCCATGGAGAGCACCAGGTTGCATTCGCGGGCCAGGGGAGAGTCCTTGGCGGTCATGCCGATGACGGTGGCATCGTTTTCCCGGGCCAGCGCGGCAATTTCCACCAATGCCTTGGTGCGGCCTGTGTGGGAGATGAGGACAACCACGTCCCCTTCGCTGCTGTTGATGCAGCTCATGCGCATCATGACGATGTCATCGAAGCTCACCACGGGGATGTTGAAGCGGAAGAACTTGTTCTGGGCATCCCGGGCGACGGCGGAGGAGGCGCCCAGACCAAAGAAGCTGATCTTCTTGGACTGGGTCAGAATATCGACGCAGCGGTTGATGGCCGAGATGTCCAGGCTGTTCTTGGCGGCATCGAGGCAGGCCATGGTGGATTCGAAGATCTTGGCGGTATAGGTGTCCGGGCCGTCTTCCGCTTCCACGTGGCGGTTCACATAAGGGGTGCCGTTGGCCAGACTCTGGGCCAGGTGCAGCTTGAAATCGGGAAAACCCTTGGTATCGAGGCGACGGCAGAAACGGTTGACGGTCGGTTCGCTCACATCGGCCAGCTTGGCCAGGGTAGCAATGCTGGAGTGAATGGCGGTCTGGGGTGAGGCCAGGATCACTTCAGCCACCTTACGCTCTGATTTACTGAAACTTTCCAGATTGTTCGTAATTTTATCGAGGGTATTCATCATTACCACCAGGCATTTTTGTAATTTAACTTCAGTGTCTGTGCACTAAATTCACAGCTCAAGCAGGTTTCCAGTCTCCGCGATGACTATACAAGACAAGCGCTTATCGGAACTAATCTCGGCCCTGCAAAGTATGACTCATGTCTAATAATTTCGTGTTTTTAGTTGCAAACTTCCATTTGCGTCTTGAAAACGCTTACAAATGTTGCAAAGCAACAACACTGTGAGCGGGCGCACACTTGTCTGCATAAATCGCGCAGCCCGGCTGCGGGCTCGAGTAGTATTGCAGCCAAATAATAATGTCGGGACGGTAAGGGCCGCCCCGAGTCGGTAACGAAGGAGTTTGTTATGCAGCATACCCATGCGCTGGTGGGCGACGTTGGCGGTACCAATGCCCGGCTGGCCCTCTGCGAACTGGCGACGGGCGCCATTTCCCAGGCAAAAACCTATTCGGGGCTGGCCCATCCCAGCCTGGAGGCCGTGGTGCGCCTCTATCTCGAAGAGCACGATGCCACCGTGGGCGAGGCGTGCATCGCCATCGCCTGTCCCATCAACGGTGACTGGGTCGCCATGACCAACCACAGCTGGGAGTTCTCCATCCGCGAGATGCAGGCCAACCTCGGCCTTGCGCGCCTGCAGGTGATCAACGATTTCACTGCCGTCTCCATGGCGGTACCCGTGCTCGGCGAGAGCGATCGCATCCAGCTCGGGGGCGCGGCTCCGGTGGCCGGCAAGCCCATCGCCATTTATGGCGCAGGGACCGGCCTTGGCGTCGCCCACCTGGTGCAGGCCGGTGAGCAGTGGCTGAGCCTGCCGGGTGAGGGCGGTCACGTGGACTTCGCCGCCAACACGGAAGAGGAAGATGCGGTGCTGCAGGTGATGCGCGGCGAGCTGGGCCATGTGTCGGCGGAGCGTTTCCTCTCGGGCCCCGGGCTCGTCAATCTCTATCGCGGCCTGGTCAAATCCGATGGCCGCGAGCCCGAACCCTTTGCCCCCAAGGACATCACCGAGCGCGCGCTGGCGGGGGATTGCCTCGATTGCCGTCGCACCTTGAGCCTGTTCTGCGTGCTCATGGGCCGCTTTGCCGGTAACCTGGCCCTCAACATGGGCACCTTCGGCGGTGTCTACATCGCCGGTGGCATAGTGCCGCGCTTCCAGGAGTTCTTCATCGGATCGGGCTTTCGGGTCGCCTTCGAGGACAAGGGGCGCTTCAAGCTTTATCTCAAAGACATTCCGGTCTTCCTCATCACCCATGAAGGGCCGGGGCTGCTCGGGGCGGGAGCCTATCTGCGCCAGTCCCTCGGGATCCGTCTCTGAGCCTTGCCAGGGTGAACATGGTTCAGTCCCGATTCAGTGACCGGGGCGTAAAGTGAACCTACGTACTCAAGAGGACGGGGCTTCATAGGGAATTGAAACCGGTCTTCATCCGCTGGGTGCGCATTGTCACCTGACAAGCCTGAACTGTTTTACCGGCCCTCGCGGCCGGTTTTTTTATGCCTGCCGTTTCTGCGCGAGCATGGGGGCTGAGGGGAGCGGCAGGCCAGCTTCTGATGGGGGCGCAAGCTCGTCAGCCTCGCTGCCATGTGATTGGCCTGGTCGAGGCATAAGGAGTGAGACATGGAAAGCACCGGGATGGCAACGCCCGAATGCGGCAGGAGCCAGGTACTGGCTCCTGCGCTGTCAGGGGAGGGTGATGTGGAATCTCGCGCCGCCGAGCGGGGAGTCATCCACCCGGATCTCGCCGCCGTAGCTGTGCACGATTTCGGTCACCACGGCGAGGCCAATCCCCTGGCCGGGGGAGCTGTCAGCCCGCACGCCGCGCTGGAAGATCTGCTGCGACTTGCCGGGGGCGATGCCGGGGCCGTCATCCTCCACCACGATGAGCAGGCCGTTGTCCTGGTGGCCGACATGGACCCGGATCTCGCTGATGGCGAACTTGCAGGCGTTGTCGAGCAGGTTGCCCATCAACTCCATCAGATCGCCCTGCTCGCCGTGGAAGAAGACATCGTCATCGAACTGGAAGCCGGTCTGCAGCTTCTTGTGGCGATAGACCTTGGCGAGGCTGGCCAGCAGTTTCTCGATGAGCGGTACCGGCTCGGTGCCCTTGCTCGCGAGGCGCTTTCGACCCGTGACGGCGCGGCGCAGCTGGTACTGGATGATCTGGTCCATGGTGGTGATCTGTTCGCTGATGTTGTCATGGATGTCGTGGCCGAGCTTGAGCTCCTGGGCGGTGATCTGGATCAGGGCCAGCCGGGTCTTCAAACTGTGGGCGAGATCGTTGAGCGCATGCTGATAGCGCTGGGTCTGCTGGCGCTCGTTTTCCAGCAACTGGTTGACCGATTCGGTCAGCGGCGTCAGCTCCCGCTCGTAGTCCTTGGAGAGCGCCTCCCGCGTGCCGGCACGGATCTCGTCTATCTGCCGCGCCATGGTGCGCAGGGAAGAGAGGCTCCAGAAGCTGGTGAGCAGCAGCAGGGCGCCGAGCAGGCTGTAGGCGAGCAAGGCCTGGCGAATGCACCGGTAGAGATAGTCCCGGGTCTGGGCCTGGTAGCGCTTGGCGGAATCGACCATCACCACATAGTAGGTCGTGGGGCCGTCGCCGTGGTTGCGCAGGAAGCGAAGGCTGTAGATGAAGTAGCTCTCGCCATTCTTGATGGTGTGCAGCTTGAAGAAATAGTCCTGATCCAGGCCCCCAAGGTACTTCATCAGATCCCGGCAGATGGTCTCCTTGATGGTGATCACCTCGGGCATGTGCAGGCTGGACCAGCTCAACTCTCCATCGGAGCGGCAGATGAGGGTGTCGAGATTGGGGTCGATGGCATCCGGGGTCAGGCCGCCGAGATCCGTGATGGCGTGGGGCTCCGGCTGCTTGGAGGAGAACAGCTTGGAGAGGTTCTCCTGCATGCGGATGCTGGCTTTCTGGGCCTGCTCCTCGGCGTGGCCGAGGTAGAGGATATAGACGGAGAAGGCCATGATGAGCGCGATGACCAGCATGGCGCTCAGCATCAGTTTGAGGTGCAGCGAGCGACGGATCAGTGTCATGGGGTGCAGCATAGCAAGGGACATCAACTGCAGGAGAGGTTGAAGATGTAACCCTGGCGGCGGATGGTGGAAATGGGCTGGATGAGCCCCTCCGGATCCAGTTTCTTGCGCAGTCGGCTCACCATCACCTCTATGGTGTTGGGATCCCCTTCACCATCCCCGTAGAGCTGGTCCAGCAGTTGCTGCTTGGAGACCACCTGGCGGGCGTTGCGCATCAGGTACTCCAGGATCAGATACTCGAAGCTGGTGAGCACGGTGACTTCGCCGGCGATGGTCAGCTCCTTGCGGGAGAGATCCAGCTCGTAGTCACCCGCTTTCACCCTGGGGGAGATGAAACCGGCGCTGCGGCGCACCAGGGCATTGAGGCGGGCAAGCAGCTCGTCCTTCTGGAAGGGCTTGACCAGGTAGTCGTCCGCCCCGGCTTCCAGCCCTTCCACCTTGTCCTGCCAGTTGCCCCGCGCGGTCAACACTATGATGGGGAAGGGGATCTGCTGCTCGCGCAGGCGGCTGATGAGCTGCAGGCCGTCCATGTCCGGCAGGCCGAGATCGATGATGGCCACGTCGATGGGGTAGTCGGTCGCATAGTGCAGCGCCACCTGGGCGTTGTCCGTGCTGTGAACCTGATTCTGGGCCTCGGTCAACAGCGTGGAGAGGTGGTGATTGAGCAGCTTGTCGTCTTCAACCAGTAGGATTTTCATAAGATGCATGATGATGAGGGTCCAGGCTGCCAATTAGAGGGTCAACAAGAGGGAGAGTCAATCCGGATCCTACCTTGCCCCCCTGTATCGGGACTGAATCATGCCTGCCTTTATTACCAGCCTTGACTTAGTCATGACCATCAAAGTTCAGAGATGCTTTTCAAGTTAGATGATGGCTTGCTTGCATCTCCATTGGGTCTTAATGAGGCAGGGAGCGACCGTTCTGATCGCATGGGGGAGGGGAAACCTCTTGGTTGACGCTGACCAAGGAGAGGGCGTTTGCCGAGACTGGGTCATATAGAGAGTTGTGCTCCTAGATGACAGGACATATTAACCATCTGAAATTAAATATGTTTATCATCAGCTTGGACTAACTTTTGGCAACCAGAGGCTAGTTGTGGCAGTGAGGGCGGTGATGAGGTGAGCGAGAGGAGGAGAGAATGGTATGTATTGAATCCTGATCTGCTGAGGTTTTTCCTCCTGTTTTGACTGTTCATCCCAGGGGGAAACGAGATAGAATCGGACCCAAAATCGGGTTTGGGGCACACGTTGCCCAAGATGTGAGCTATGCAGGCTGTCGGGCTGCCTGGATGTGCATATGATGCGACGACATTGTTAAACATCAATCAAAACAAGAAGCTGGAGGAGATGATGACCAACAGCACACACAATCAGGTTAAAGGCAGCATATTGGGAGCTGTAACTCAAGGGCGGTAGCATCAATTGTTGTCTATGTGCATCACTCCTGAGTGATCTGATCGCCGTAGAGGGCCTTTGGTCGTCAGCATTAATTCTCTTTTGTTTTCTTATTAATTATTAAGTGTTGCCCACCCTTTGATATTCAATGGTGTCACTACAATCACGTCCTCTCCTCGTTGGACAAATTGTGGCGGCATAAGACAGCACAACATCACCAGAATTCTCTTTTTCATTAGATTGCAATCAGGAACCTTTCAATGAAGATCCTTGTGACCGGCGGTGCCGGTTTTATCGGTTCGGCTGTGGTGCGCCATATCATCCAGGATACCAACGACTCAGTTATCAACCTCGATAAACTCACCTATGCGGGCAACCTGGAATCCTTGGCCAGTGTCGCAAACAGTGAACGTTATGCCTTTGAGCAGGTGGATATCTGCAACCGCGCCGAATTGGATCGGGTCTTTGCCACTCACCAGCCGGACGCCGTGATGCATCTGGCGGCCGAGAGCCACGTCGATCGCTCCATCACCGGCCCAGCCGATTTCATCGAAACCAATATCGTCGGCACCTATATGCTGCTGGAAGCGGCCCGCGCCTACTGGAACGATCTGGACGAGGCGCGCAAGGCGGCGTTCCGCTTCCACCATATCTCCACCGACGAGGTGTATGGCGACCTGCCCCATCCCGATGAAGCCGCTCCTGGTGAGGCGCTGCCGCTCTTCACCGAAACCACCCCCTATGCTCCCAGCAGCCCCTACTCTGCCTCCAAGGCATCGAGCGACCATCTGGTACGTGCCTGGCGCCGGACTTACGGCCTGCCGACCGTGGTGACCAACTGCTCCAACAACTACGGCCCGTACCACTTCCCCGAGAAGCTGATCCCGCTGGTGATCCTCAACGCGCTGGATGGCAAGCCGCTGCCGGTCTATGGCAAGGGCGACCAGATCCGCGACTGGCTCTATGTGGAAGACCATGCCCGTGCGCTCTATACCGTGGTCACCACCGGGGTGATTGGGGAGACCTACAACATCGGCGGTCACAACGAGAAGCAGAACCTGGAGGTGGTGCACACCATCTGCGATCTGCTCGATGAGATGGTGCCGAAAACCGGCTCCTATCGCGATCAGATCACCTATGTGGCCGACCGTCCCGGTCATGACCGCCGCTATGCCATCGATGCCAGTAAGATGAGCGCCGAGCTGGATTGGCAGCCGCAAGAGACCTTTGAGTCAGGTATTCGCAAGACGGTACTGTGGTATCTGGATAACCAACAGTGGGTGGGTAACGTCAAGAGCGGTGCCTATAAGTCCTGGATCACCAAGCAGTACGGAGAATAAATGATGAAAGGTATTATCTTGGCTGGTGGCTCTGGCACTCGCCTCTATCCCATTACCATGGGCGTTTCCAAGCAGTTACTGCCCGTTTATGACAAGCCCATGATCTATTATCCCTTATCGGTATTGATGCTGGCGGGGATCAGAGAAATATTGATTATCACCACTTCAGAAGATCAAGCAAGCTTCCAGCGCCTGCTAGGTGATGGCAGTCAGTTTGGTATTTCTCTGGAATATGCCATTCAGCCAAGCCCGGATGGATTGGCACAGGCCTTTATTATCGGTGAGGAATTTATCGGTCAGGAGCCAGTCTGTCTTATTCTCGGTGATAACCTGTTTTGGGGGCAAGGATTTTCCCCGATGCTGCAAGCTGCGGCCAAAAAAGAGCAGGGGGCAACGGTTTTTGGCTACAAGGTACAGGATCCGGAACGTTTCGGTGTCGTTGAATTTGATGATAAACAGACAGTGCTTTCCATCGAAGAAAAACCCAAGAGTCCGAAGTCACATTTTGCCGTGACCGGATTGTATTTCTATGACAATCAGGTGGTAGAGATAGCCAAGCAGGTACAACCATCGGAACGGGGTGAATTGGAAATTACCAGTATCAACCAAGCCTATCTTGAACGTGGACTACTAGATGTAGAGCTGCTGGGGCGAGGTTTTGCGTGGCTGGACAGCGGCACTCATGAGAGCCTGTTGGAAGCATCCAACTTTGTAGAAACCATAGAAGCTCGACAGGGATTCAAGATCGCCTGTTTGGAAGAGATCGCTTGGCGTAATGGCTGGTTAGACAATGATGCTGTTTTAAAAACAGCAAAACTAATGGCTAAAAATTGCTATGGTCAATATCTTTTTGATCTAATGAGGGATTAAATGATGGCTCTGGCTAAGTTAATTCATCTCCCAGTATTAGGTGATGATCGCGGTTCGTTGATCGCTCTTGAGGGAAATAAAAACATCCCTTTTGATATCAAACGAATATATTATATTTACGGAACTAAAACTGGAGCGTCTCGCGGTTTTCATGCACACAAAGCCTTAAAGCAGGTGGCTATTGCCGTTCGTGGATCTTGTCGTTTTGTGTTGGACGATGGTAAGGAACGAGTAGAGGTATTACTCGATAATCCAGCTCAAGGCTTGCTGATTGAATCCTTTATGTGGCGGGAGATGCATGACTTTTCTGATGACTGTGTGTTAATGGTGCTAGCTGACCAATTATATGATGAGTCAGATTATGTTCGTAATTATCAGGCTTTTTTAGAGGTATTCAATAAATGATTCATCCTACATCAATAGTATCTGATAAAGCAGTTATTGGGAAAAATGTTACAATAGGTGCTTACACGATTATCTATGATAATGTTTATATTGAAGACGACACTACCATAGAAGCATTCTGTGAAATTGGTGTTAGCAATAATTTATCTGGCGGTGAGCGTCTACTTATAGGCGCCAAATCTCATATTCGCTCTCATAGCATTTTTTATGAAGGTTCTATTTTTGGCCCATCATTGGTTACTGGCCATAGAGTAACAGTTCGAGAAAAAACAATTGCTGGTAAAAACCTGCAAATAGGTACATTATCTGATATCCAAGGGCATTGTCAGATCGGTGACTATGTTAGAATGCACAGTAATGTACATATAGGCCAGCATAGTAAGATCGGTAATTTTGTATGGATATTTCCATATGTTGTTCTTACCAATGATCCACATCCGCCAAGTAATGTAATGCAAGGAGTAACGGTGAGTGATTATGCTGTTATTGCAACAATGTCGGTTATTTTGCCTGGTGCTTATATTGCAGAAGGTTGCTTGATTGGAGCTCATTCTTCTCTTTCTGGAAAGACTGATCCTGATACTATTTATGCAGGTAGCCCAGCAAAATCAATTGGTGAGACATCCAAGCTAAAGCTAAAAGATGGTTCCAGAAAGCCAGCTTATCCATGGCGAACTCATTTTTTCCGTGGTTATCCTGAGGAAATTGTTCAACAATGGGTTAAGGATTTATCAATAAATGTATAAGTTGGAAGAAATTAAAGTGGGCATGAGTGAATCTTACTCTCAGACAATTACTGATGCTGATGTGAAAGATTACTCAGGAATATCTGGAGATAAAAACCCAGTACATATGGATGAGGAGTATGCAAAAGCATCTAGGTTTGGAAAAAGAATTGCACATGGAATGTTAAGTTCTGGTTTTTTTTCTGCGCTATTTGGTACTAAATTACCAGGTCAAGGTTGTGTATATGTTTCGCAAAGCTTAAAATTTAGAAAGCCAGTATATATCGGTGATACAGTAACGGCCACAGTAGAAGTAACCTCTGTAGATATAGATAGACGCAGGGTGTTTTTTGATACTTACTGTAAAGTAGGTAAATCAAAAGTAATTACTGGTGTGGCAGAAATTTATATTCCAGAGTGAAAAAAATGATTGATTTTCTTGATCTTAAAAAAATTAACTATAAATATCAGCAAGAGTTAAAGGAAGCCTGTGCCCGTGTTATCGATTCTGGCTGGTATATTATGGGCAACGAGCTGGCTCAGTTTGAAACTGAATTTTCGGCCTATTGTGGTGTCAAGCATGCCATCGGTGTCGCTAATGGCCTAGATGCCCTCATTTTGGTGCTGCGAGCCTGGAAAGAGCTTGGCAAGCTCAAGGCCGGTGATGAGGTAATTGTTCAGGCGAATACCTATATTGCCTCCGTGTTAGCTATCACCGAAAACGATCTGGTGCCTGTGCTGGTTGAGCCTAATGCGGATACCTATAACCTCGATCCTGCACTGGTTCGCGCAGCCATGACCTCCCATACTAAGGCAATTTTGCCGGTGCATCTCTATGGCCAGCTTTCCCCCATGCCAGAGTTGATGGCCATTGCCAAAGAGCATGACTTGTTGGTGCTCGAAGATTGCGCCCAGGCCCACGGGGCGGAAATTAATGGCAAGCGTGCCGGCAATTGGGGCGATGCAGCCGGTTTTAGCTTCTATCCCGGCAAAAACCTGGGTGCACTTGGCGATGCGGGGGCCGTCACCACGAATAATGATGAATTGGCCAAGACCCTGAAGGCGCTGCGCAATTACGGCTCCCACAAAAAGTATGAAAACCTCTATCAAGGGGTAAATAGCCGTCTGGATGAGATCCAGGCCGCGATGATGCGAGTTAAATTGCCTTTTCTGGAGAAGGAAACGGCGCGTCGTCAGGAGATAGCCCGGCTTTATCGCGCTGGGATCAGTAATCCGTTGGTGACATTGCCCCAAGTTGAAACAGAAAGTGCCCATGTTTGGCATCTCTTTGTGGTGCGCACTGAGGTTCGTGAACAATTGCAGCAATGGTTGGCTGGGCAAGGGATTCAAACCCTTATCCACTATCCTATCCCCCCTCACAAGCAGCAGGCTTATCCGCAGTTCCGGGATTACCAATTGCCACTGACTGAGCAAATTCATCAGCAGGTACTCTCGCTACCCATGGACCCGACCATGAGCGATGAGGCTGTGGTAAAGGTGATTGATGCGGTAAACGGCTTTAAGGCATGAAGCGTTTGCTAAAAGTAACTGCCATGACTGGGCTGCTAACGCTACTCAGAATGGCGATGGGTTTTGTGATTGCCAAGGTGGTGGCCGTTTATACCGGCCCCACCGGCATGGCAATGTTGGGCCAAGTACAAAGCATGGTTGCTAGTCTAAATGGTATTGTGACAGCTCCAGTTGGTAGTGGTCTTGTAAAACATACAACACAATATAGTCACAATGGTTATGTGAAATGTGCGCCATGGTGGCGAGCTAGTATTCAATTATCTTTATTGATTTTTATTATTACAGCATTTTTTTTATTTATTTTTTCAAGAGAAATATCAAGCTACATATTTAATACAGATGAATATAAGTGGTTTGTAATGGTAGTTATACTATCAGCTCCGTTTGGTATTTTGTCTGCTTCTGTCACTTCAATTACAAATGGATTGCAGCAATACAGTCGATATTTCTTAATTGGATTGCTATCTGTTACTATATCAAGTGTGATAATACTGATAATGGTGCATTTTGATGGAATGCGAGGAGCAGTATACGCAGTACCTATTCAAATAATTATAATCGGCTTTGTTCTTTTCTTATTATCAATTAAACAACCATGGCTGCGTATAAGGTATTGGTTTGGTAGGACAGGAAGAAAGCACAAGTTAGCTGTATGGTCTTGTTTTTTAATGGTGTTAGTTGGCGCGCTTTCTACTCCGCTTTCGTTGATTTTTATCCGTAAGTTCTTATTTTCTGAAGCTGGCTTGGTATCTGCTGGCCACTGGCAGGCCGTTTGGAAGGTATCAGAGGTATATCTATCTGTTATTACAATGGCAATAGGAACCTATTATTTGCCACGGCTTTCCGCCATGAAACATCGGGCTGATATATATAACGAAGTGCATAAAACAGCTGCAATTATAGTACCGATTCTAATTTTTTTATCCGTGGCTGTTTACATGCTTCGTGATTTAATAATAACGGTCCTGTATACGGATGAGTTTCGAAATGCCAGAGAGTTATTCTCTGTTCAATTGATAGGTGATGTAATTAAAGTATTGAGTTGGCTATATGCGTATCCCATGTTTGTCAGAGGTGAAACCAAGCTTGTTGTCACTACTGAAATTGCATTTTCTGTGAGTTTTGTGTTGTTATCGAAAATTCTTATCGTTTCTTATGGTGTGCAAGGTGCTAACTTTGCATATCTAATAAATTATATTTTTTATTTTTCTTTTGTTTTTCTTATTTCTCTACAGAAACATGAAAAAACTAGTTAAGTTTAAGTGATAACATGATACTTAGAATAGGCTTTTTATGATAAGAAAGGTGAATCTTGAGTTGTTGATGAAATTTCGCAATATTGTTATTGGTAAATTATTTTATAGTCGATATAACTGGTTTGCTCGAGCACTTTCTTGTCTGTCCGCGTTAAAAATACAATATCAAAAAATAGAATTTTTAGATGAGCAATACTCTTGGGTTGTGAAAAAAATCTCTTCATGTGAATTTGTAGAAATAATGCCGCCTAGGTTTCATGGAAGTGGTAGTTACAGGGAGGGGATAAAAGTTGTTTCACCAGATGTTGTTTTGTATCAACTGAATAATGTTGAGGTAAGAGGTGATTCATCTAATTTCTTAAAAAAAGATTGTGCTGTTATTGAGAGGGTGCAGTCTGTACCGATAGAAAAATGTAGATACAATACTGGTTCTGTGATTGCACATGATGGAGTTACTGCTATTGTGTGCTTGAGTAAGCCAGTAAAAAAAATTGAAAAAGCTATTTTTTTAGCCGGAAACGGCTCGTGGAATTACTATCATTGGTTAATAGAAATTTTACCAAAAATTAAGTATTTCATGGAAGCTGGTGTACTATGCAATGAGTGTACTATTATCGTCCCTTGGCAAGTTAATATTCATAAATCTTTTTTAGATACACTGAATATGGCGCTTGGAGAGATAAAGTGTAACGTTATAGTAACGCCCAAGAGTGCTAAGCTTCTTGTGAGTTCTCTGTATATTGTAAATACTGCATCGAATGTAGTTTTTAATCCGGCTAGAATAGCAATTGAGCCTGGCTTTTTTGTTTTTAGAACTGATGCAATAGATTATTTAAGAAAGCTATTTATTTCTTGCGTTGACACTTCAGTTGAATACTCAAGCAATAAATATTATAAGCGGATATTTTTAGCTAGAAGGGTTGGGGCAATTAGATCGTATAATCAAAATGAAGTGATTAATGTTTTTAGGGATAATGGATTCATGGTTATATACCCTGAAGAGCTTAATCTTGAGGAGCAGATTGCAGCATTTCAGCATGCTGATTTTATTGCGGGCCCGTCTGGAGCTGCGTGGGCAAATATTATATTTGCTAAACGGGGCACTAAAGCTATAAGTTGGCTCTCCGAAAGTGTGGCGGGTTTCTCCGTTTTTTCTTCGCTAGCAAATTATGTTGGTGTAGATATGAAATTTGTTCTTGCTAAATCAAAGGACAACATAGAAGTTCATTCTAATTACATTGTAGATTGTAATAACATAACATCATTAATTAAAGACATGTCATTGGCTGAGGGAAACCTATAAAATACCTATCCTTTGGTGGTGGGGTAAAGATAAATTATGATACCCAAAAAGATAAAATTTTCTGATAAGTTCCTTATGCTTGTTAATTATGGATATTTTTATTTTGAATGATTAATTGTCTGGATAACCATTGTGTTTTTCGGCGCAGTTCCCGAAGCGTGTTGGCGAGTCTTTTGACTCTTTTCGGCAAACCTGAAAGGGCTTCTAATGACAACAACTAAGTCCATATGAACGTGTTTTTATAAGTACTGGAGCAGTTCATGCCACCGTCACCGAACCATCAATATTTTGGAGTTTCCTGAAATTATTGCATAATTTGGCATCAACCCGTTTCGGGAACTGCGCCTATTTTTCGTCAATTATGTTGGCAGGTTTCTATGCCTAAGGAACCGACGTTTAAAACATAAAAGAACTCTCTTTCTGCTCTAGGTGTTCAAACATAAATTATGCTGCCAAAATTGCGGTCCTTTGAGGGCACAATTCATAGGTTTGTCCCGTCCTGAATATGGTTTACACCTTCTCCCCCAAATAGATGGAGATCCCGATGGGACAAGGTGTGAAACGTACGCAGCGCGATTACTCGCTGACTTTTAAATTGGCCCTGGTCGAGCAGATCGAAGAAGGCGAGCTCACCTACAAACAGGCCCAGGCGCGTTATGGCATTCAGGGCCGCTCCACCGTTCTGGTATGGTTGCGTAAACACGGCCGACAGGATTGGAGCCAAGGGGCCTCGGTTCGAGCCGGCAGGAGCACTACCGTGATGGACCCCAACACCCAGCCCCCCGAACAGCGTATCAAAGAGCTTGAGCAGCAGTTGCAGCTCATGAGTCAGAAGGCCCAGTTCTTCGAGGCCGTGGTCGAGGGCTGAAGAACGACTACGGCGTCTCCATCGTAAAAAAGCGACCCGGCAAGTCCTCTCGCAGCGGCAAGTCGAAAGGCTGACCATCGTCAGGGCTTGCCGGTTTCTGGGGATCAGCCGCCAGGCTTACTACAAGCGCAATCGGGTCGCCGACCAGCGCCATGCGCAGGGGTTGCAGGTGGTGCGCTATGTACAACGGGTGCGGCTCAGGCAGCCACGGGTGGGGACCCGCAAGCTGCATCATCTGCTGCAGGGCCAGAACGATGCCTGGCTGAAGGTCGGACGGGACAGGCTGTTTCAGATACTGGCCGAGCACCGCCTGCTGGTGCAGCCGAAGCGGGCGTATCACAAGACGACCCACAGTTTTCACCGCTTCTATCGCCACCCCAACTTGCTCAAGCCCGGCCCGGCGCAAATCACCGCGGTGGCGCCGGAGCAGCTCTGGGTCGCCGACATCACCTACCTGCCGGCCAAGAGCGGGCCGCTGTACCTGAGCCTGGTGACGGATGCCTACTCACGCAAGATAGTGGGCCATCACGTGCACGAAGGATTGCACGCCGAGTCGGTGGCCATGGCGTTCAGAAAGGCGCTGCAGCAACGACATAGCCGCCGGGAGCTGGTGCATCACTCGGACCGCGGGGTGCAGTATTGCTCGGGCTTGTATCAGGCGCTGCATGAACGGCACGGGGTCCGGTGCTCGATGACGGATGGCTATGACTGTTACCAGAATGCGCTGGCAGAGCGGGTGAACGAGATCTTGAAAGGAGAGTTGTTGCTGCAAAGCCCGCAGGACCTGGCGCAAGCGAGGGAGATGGTGCGTGAGGCAGTGGATATTTACAACCTGGAGCGACCGCATCAGGCATTGAAATACAGAACCCCCGATGCGGTACACCGGGGGTTCTGAGTCACGAAAAGCTAGCTGAAAATGTGTAAACCTATTTCAGGACTAGACAGTTGGTCCTTGAGCGATGACTTTGCTTTTAATTAGGCTTTTACAATAAAGGGTAGCTTGGTTTGAAGTATAGATGTAATCAAGATGTAAGCTGTAATTAAATAATTGGTTGGTGATGATATGTCTAGGATAATCGCGGGCTTATTTATATTTAATGCGAAGGGTTTACAATGGAAGATCTAACAATATTAATACCATCATTTAATCACTCCAATTACATCGATGAACTTTTTTGCTCCATTGATAATTTAGGTGTTAACTATTGTAAGGTTATTGTTATAGATGATTTTTCTCAAGACAACTCTGCGGAAAAGATCAAAAAATACGCATTGAAAAATAATAATGTTGATTTCTTAATTAAAGAGTCCAATATGGGGTTGGTTGACTCTCTAATTAAAGGGCTTAGTCTCGTAAAGACTAAGTATTTATATATGATAGCGTCAGATGATCTTATTAACCCAGCGGGGTTTAAATTAGCTCTAAAAAAAATGAAAAATGAAAATGAGCTATGTTTTTGTATTTTTGGTGCAAAAAAAATTATTGATAACAGAGTAGAACACCAAGTTTATTCAAAAAAACACGTGAAATTCTTTTCTTTACCAATTAATGAAATAGCAGAAGAAATATTTTATGCACATCCTGCTCCAATACTGCTTCAATCAACTATTTTTACCACTAAAATATTAAAAGATGAACCAAGTTTAATTGATGGTAAATTGAAATTTGATGACTACCCATTATTCATCAAATTATTTAAAAGACTTACTTATACAAATGAAACATTTTCATTTTTTCCTGGGATAGAAATTGTAAAATATAGACAGCATAGCAGTAACTCCCATAGAAACTATATAAAAATGTATACTATGTTTGAAGAGGTATATGATTTTTTATCACCAAATGAAAAGATAAAAAACCGTTCAAAATCAATGTACTGGTATTTGTATACGGTAAAGGCTTTTCTATCTGGTGATTTAAAGGCAATGCTTTTTTTGATTAAAAAGTTCAAATTTCCATACTTTAAATATTTTCATTTATTCCTTATTAATAAGGTTTTTAGATAATGAATTATGAGGAGTTTTTTAGTTTCGCATATGCTAATACAATTCATTTTTTATGGATGTCTTTCTTCATATGCGGATTTATGTTCATCTCATTGAGAAAATTTTCTCTGGGGGGAGCTCTAGATCCATTTCATATTACGTATACGTTCACATACTCAACATCATATGCTGTCATGACTCTTCTATGGTTAAATGGGCATATAGATAATGGGTTGTTTTTTTTGCTTGTATTTTATGGGTTTTGCTTTATTTCTATTTTGATTATATCTAATACATATAAGGTGAACCTCCATAGGTTGTCATCAATGTGTGATTTGCTCTTTGGTGTAAAGAATGCTGATGCAATTAAAATAATATTTGCAATATATGTTTTTTTATCTTTCGTAATTATTTACAATAAAGGCTTTTCATTATTTACGTTAACTAATCGCTTTGAGGATAATAAAGGGATTGGTCCACTGGTAAAAATATGGGAATATTCTGTATATTTCATATTGTCTTATTTTTCGATAGTTTCCTTTAACAAGAAAAATAGTAAGATAATAGTTTTGTTGTTAATATTGTTTGCTGTTTTCAATAGCATTGTCAGTGGTGCCAAATCTGATTTTTTTTATTATGGGTTAGTTTTTTTCTTTTCTCGAGCAATATATACAGGGAAGGTGCAATATAATTTTAAAAATTTATTGTCACTTTTATGTGTTGGTCTGATGTCAATTTTAGTAGTGCTTTATTTTAATTTTTCATTAACACTAACTACTGATTTTAAAATAGGTGACATTCTCGAGTCTTTACTTTTCAGATTTTATGATAGGATATTATCTAATGGTGATGCATATTATATGGGGCTACCTAACAATATTATTGATGCCGTAAGTGTAGACAATGTGTGTATTACTATGTTAGCCCCTCTGATTGGTATTTCCACTTTGAGTTCTCTTGTTGGGTATGATGTCAGTTCATTAGATTTAGGTCGTCAAATATTACTCTTCCACTCTCCTTCACTTGATGTTGCTGGTGGGCCAACAGATCACTTTGACTTGTTTGCATATAAATATTTTGGTGCAATGGGGCCTATTTTTGTCATTTTTATTTCTGTATATATAGTTGTGGTTAAAGAAATAATAAAAACAGGAAAAGATAATGTTCATTTATCTTCAGTATATTCAGTAATATGGTTTAGCGTTCTTAGTGCCATATTAAAGCCCGGAATGATTTTTAGTTCATTATTAATTCCGGCGTTGTTTTTTTTCTTGATTAATGTTTTTATTTTTTTATGTCGAATTAAATGAAAAAAGGTTCGCTGTGATGAAACAATTAGTTGTATTTGATATTTGCGGTACGCTTTATGAAAGTAACACAACCTTTGATTTTATTGGCTATGTTAACAAAAGCAAAACTATAAACCTATTGAATAACCGGTTGATAAAGTATGCTTTTGTCTTGCTTGGTAAATTAGTAAATAAAGATATATATAGATTCCTTTATGTACGTCAGTTAAAGGGCATGTCTAAAATTGAACTTGATAAACTGGCGAATGAATTTGTTGAGAGTTGGCTTATTGGTAAGGAAATAACAGTAAGTCATGAGTTATTGATGAAGTGCAAAAATAGTAATCGAACCTGTCTGATTATTTCTGCGTCCTTGGATGTTATTGTTTGTGCTATTTGCAATAAACTTGATGTTGATACCTTTTATTCAAGTGAATTGGAGTTCGTAAATGGCATTGCTACTGGTTATTTAGCTACGGATATGCTAGGTAATAAACATAAAATTAAAGAAGTTGTAAATTCATCTGAAATTGAAATGGTTGTTACAGATAACGTTAGTGATTTTAATTTGGTCTCACTGGCAAAAAAAAGTTTTGTTTTATCTAAAGAAAAAAACATCGCTTTTTGGCGGTCTAAAAATATCAGTGTGGATGTAATATTGAAATGAATAAATTACAAACCATTTTTTTTATTCCTTTTTTTTACACATTCACATCAAGATTAAATGGAAATAAATCGAGATTTGCATGGATTACAACATACATTATTCCTTCCGTGATATTATTCTATTGTGTGGGGGGGGATAGTTCCGAGATTTTTAATTACATGCTTTCTCTTTCGATGATATATGCCTCTTATGAGTTGGGGTATCTTTACAATGATGCTGAACTTACGCAGAAGGAAGTGGCACCAACATTGAGGCTTTCTGCTTCACAGTTACAGTTCTATCATGAAAATAAATTATCTTGTTATGCTGTAAAGTTTTCCATAATTGTATTACTTTGTTTGTATCTTTTTTTTAGTAACTCTGTGTTTTTTTTTAGCACACTATTCAGCTCATTCCTGATTCTATCCTTATATGTTGTTTATAACTCAATAAGAAATAAATTTAACATCCCTTTATATTCGATGTTAGTTTTTTTGAGATGTTATGGCGCGTTTTTTTTCCTTCTGCCTTCGTCATTGCTTGTTCTTCTTTGGGTTGTATATCCATTGGTGATGACTATCGAATTTGCTTCAAAAAATAAATACAATATAAGTTTTTTGGCTGGGAAAATCGTGCCGGATTCATTTAGAGTATTTTCTTACACGAGCATGCTGATCGCAACATCACTGTATGTCTTATCGATGGGGTGGAATGATAACTATTCGGCATTTTATTTTTTGGTGTTATATTACTGGCTGTATAGATTATTAATTAATGCCATTTTCTCTAGACGCAATATATAGCTAATAAATTGTATAATGCTATGATGGTCTATCATGATACAATATTATAAGTTAATTTAAAAAATACTTGCAGAGAATAATGCTTAATATTTCTAGCTAGTTCGACGAATTACTACGTGGATCATTTAATTACTTGGCTGTCATTTACAAAGGTTATTTATGAAAATAAGCGTATTGCTTTCGTTGTACATAAAAGAATCGCCTGTTTATTTGCAAGCTTGTCTTGATAGCCTCTATATTCAAACTCTTCCTGCTGATGAGGTTGTGATCGTATTTGATGGGCCTTTGACACCCGAGTTAGAAAATTGTGTTGAGAAATGGTCGAAAAAACTGCCTATTAAGATAGTTAGATTGGCCAAGAATGTAGGGCTTGGTGAAGCTTTGAATATAGGCATGAAAGCATGCAGTCATGATTATATTTTTAGGATGGATACTGATGATATATGTCATAAAGATCGGTTTATGAAACAAGTTGCTTTTTTTGATAAAAATCCAGACGTAGGTATTGTTAGCGCAACAATTGGTGAGTTTAGTGAGTCCTATGAAGATATATACGCTCACCGCAAACTCCCTCTTACTCACGAAGACATTTTAATTTTTGCAAAAAAGAGAAGTCCATTTAACCATATGGCCGTCGCTTTTAATAAAAAGATGGTGTCCGAAGCAGGTGGTTATCAACGTGAGTATTTATATGAGGATTATGCACTTTGGGTAAGAATGATACAAAATGGTGTCATAACTGCGAACTTACCTGAAACATTAGTCTTTGTGCGAACAGGCAACGGAATGGTCGCAAGGCGTTCAGGTATTAAATATGCAAAATCTGAATTTCAAGCACAGTTGACATTTTATAAAATAGGTTATTTAAATGTTTTTGAGTTGGCTCGTAACCTTATAATCAGAATGCCATTAAGACTTATGCCAATTCCTGTATTGTCATTTTTGTACAGTTCTATTTTACGTAAATAGATTTTACTATTTCATTTAATGCTCATTAAGTGAAATGCAATATAATTCATTCAAGATTTGGATGATTAGTTTTATACACTATGGTTATTTTTTGGGAGCTGGGGATGGAATATCTTTTATTCTTTGTTTTCTCCTTTGTAGTCCTTTTCTTTTTTAGAAAGTTGGCAATGAAAATTAATTTAGTTGATCGCCCTAATGATCGTAAATTGCATCAAGGATTGGTTCCTTTAGTGGGGGGGATCTCAATCTATTTTATGTTGATGCTGGCACTATGGCTTAAACCAGAGTTACTTGTTAATTCGGATGTGTACGTGCTTTGTGCCTCCGTCTTGGTGATGATGGGGGCTATTGATGATAAATATGATGTTGATTATCGCGTTAGATTAGTTGTGCAGATTCTGATCTCTTGTGCGATGATTTTCGCCGCAGGGCTCTCTTTAAAGAGCCTTGGCCATATTTTCTTCAGCTATGAAGTGGATTTGGGGCCGCTTGGTTATATCGTCACCATCTTTGCCGTACTTGGTGCTATTAATGCCTTTAATATGATGGATGGTATCGATGGCTTATTGGGTGGGCTGACCATGGTGACCTTCGGTGCGCTCGCTTATATCCACTATGTCGATGGACAACTGCCGCTGGCCCGTTTCTGCCTGATGATGATGATCGTGGTGGTGCCCTATATCTGCCTGAATCTGGGTTTCCCCTTTGGGGGACGCAAAAAGGTTTTTATGGGGGATGCAGGCAGTATGTTGATCGGCTTTACAGTGATCTGGGTATTGTTGCAGGGCACTCAGGGGCCAAAGGCACAGATGAACCCTGTCACCGCACTCTGGTTAATTGCCATTCCACTGATGGATATGACCTGTATCATGGTGCGGCGCATTCGCAAAGGGGTCTCGCCATTTAAACCGGATCGCGAGCATTTGCATCATATCTGCCTGCGGGCGGGACTTTCATCCCATCAAGCCTTGGTGGTTATTTGCGGTACTGCGGCCCTGCTGGCCGTTGCGGGTATCGCCCTCGAATATGGTGCTGTGCCGGAGTGGATTAGCTTGTTGTTATTTTCTCTGGTGTTTGTTCTCTATTACCAGTTGCTTAACAATATCTGGCGTATTCTCGCTTGGGTTAAACCAAAAACGGCCAATGAATCTAATTGAGCAATATTCATTGCGTCTGCCATCTTTCCTGCTATTAGGAGGGACCGGTCAGCTTGGGTTGAAATTTCGTCAATCAATTGATGATAGCGCCTTGTTACTGCCTGCGCGCATGGATGCCGATTTTCTGAATCCCGAACAGTTGACAGATATCGTGCTCAAGTTGCGACCAACAGTCATTATCAATGCCGCCGCCTATACCTCGGTTGATCAGGCCGAGGTGGAGCCTGAACTGGCCTACCGGGTTAATACCCAGGCGGTAGCGGTCTTAGCAGATGCGGCAAAGCAAACAGGTGCATTGCTGGTTCATTTCTCCACCGATTATGTCTTTGATGGCCGCGGCGACAGGCCTTGGCGAGAGGACGATCTGCCTGCGCCGCTGAATGTGTATGGTTTGAGCAAATACCAAGGGGAGCAGGCGATTGTGGCGAGCGGTTGCCGCTATCTGATTTTGCGCACTAGTTGGCTGCATAGCCCTTATCGGCACAATTTTTTGAAAACCATGTTGCGGTTGGGAGGCGAGCATTCCTCTCTTTCCGTGGTATGTGATCAAGTCGGTTCCCCCACTTCTGCCGCCATGTTGGCCGAGGCGGCCCTGATTGCTATCAGACAGACACTGGTTAATCTGGCGCTAGGCGGACTCTATCATGTGGCTGCGGCGGGGGAGGTGAACTGGTATGACTACGCCAGCTTTATTTTCAAGGAAAGCTGCGCGTTGGGGCTGCTGGAGCGAATACCCACTCTGATTCCGGTGGCCCGCGACCATTATGCCAGCCCTGCGCATCGGCCATTAAATTCGCGGCTTGATACCCGCTTATTTAACCAGACCTTTGGCGTGCATTTTCCACCTTGGCAGGCGGGGGTAGTAGAAACCCTTCGGCAGCTTGCGGCAGAACAATAATTTAACCTCAATAGTGTGTAGATAAACAGATGAAATTTGAGCCTCTATCTCTTGCCGATGTGAAATTAATTCGCCATGCCACCTATAAAGATGAGCGCGGTGAATTGATGGAGTTATTTCGTCAAAGCGAGTTTGTAAACTACAGCGGTGTTTTTACCTTTGTGCAGGATAACCTGAGCCGCTCCCGCCAGGGAACGCTGCGCGGGCTGCACTATCAGGTGGAGCGGCCACAGGGGAAATTGGTGCACGTTATTTCTGGCACCATCTTTGATGTGGCGGTCGATCTGCGGGAGGGGAGTGCAACTTATGGGCAGTGGGTTGGGCAGCAGCTCAGCAGTGATGTGCCCATGTCGCTCTGGATCCCCCCCGGCTTTGCCCACGGTTTTTATGTGCAAAGCGAGATGGCGACGGTGCTCTATAAATGCACCGACTATTACCGCCCTGGATTTGAGCGGGCCATTAATTGGGCTGATCCTACGCTGGCTATTAGTTGGCCACTAATGAAAAATACGCCCCCGATCTTGTCTGACAAAGATCGTCAGGCGCCTTTTATTACTTCCCTGAATTGATAAGGAACCGAGAGTCGTTATGACCCCTAAAGAGATCACTACAAACATGGATGCCCCCTTGTCGCAAGGTTGGCAGACCACCTCCGATGAAATCGATCTGCGCGAGCTGGTGCTGCTGCTGTGGCGACAGAAAGGGTTGATCCTCCTTATTACTGCGCTTTTTGCCGTGGCTGGCGTGGGCTATGCGCTGACAGCTCCCCAGCAGTGGTCCGCCAAGGCGGTGATTATTGGGCCCAAGCAGGAAGATCTGCTGCCGATGCAGAAAGTATCGGTGCAGGCTGCCGCGCTCGGGCTAGAGGGCTTCCCCGCTGGCAAGGCGCTCTATGAGGAGTTTGTGCAGGAGTTCAATGCTTACGAGAACCATCAGGACTATCTGAAAACCAGCCCGCTGTTTGCCGAGCAGGTAAAGACGCTTGGGCTCGACGAGAAGGCGCAGCGCCGCTGGCTGCGTGATTGGAGCAAGTTGGTAGTGGCACAGCCTGTGGATAAGAAGGGTGAGAAGCCGGGCGTCGAGATCGCCTTTGCCGCCCCGACTGCCGAGGCGTCATTGGCGATGCTGGAGGGCTATATCGACTACATCATCAACTTGCAGCAGCAGCGGATGGTTCGTCAGCTCGATGATCAGCGCTCTCTCCAGCTGCAGGGGATGACCACCCGCTATGAGCTCATGCTGGAAGATGCCAAGCGCGTGCTGAAACAAGATATCTCCGAGACTGAGCTGGCTAACAGCATTGCCAAGGCGGCAGGCGTTGTCGCCCCGCTGGAAAACTACGCAGCTCAGGAGCGCCTCTCCATCACCCTAGGTACCAAGGCGCTGGAAAAGAAACTCGCCTTGTTGAAGTCCCTCGACATCGAGGTCTACAAGCCCGAGTTGCAAGCACTCCAAGTTCAGATGGCGCGTATGAAGCGCATCTCTCTGGAGGAGGCGACCTTCCGTCCCTTCTCCTATCTGGAGGCACCTGATGAACCCCTGAGCCGCGACAAACCCAAGCGCCCGTTGATCGTGGTGCTGGCCACCCTGCTCGGCGGTATGCTGGGGGTGGGGATTGTGCTGGTACGTCATGCGTTTCGCAGGCCGGAACAGGTATAGTGTTTAGCTATGAGCGAAGGGGGCATCAGCCCCCTTTTGTTTTTTTGGGCGCAGCACATGGGAGTTGCCTGTATGGATGAAAGGGGCCGCAAAAAATGATGACAACGACGAGGGGCATGGTGATCGTCAGCGCCCTTTACTGGCTGCTGGGCATGCATTTCTTTATGCACAATCCGGGGGGGGCCGGGCTCTATCTGCCCTTCAACGCCTGGGGCTGGATTTTTGCCAGCCTGGTTATCGCCCTCGGTCTGTGGCAGGTGACGCTGCGCCAGCGGTTGGTGATCTCATCCTTGCAGCTGGGGCTCTGGCTGGGGGCCTTGCTGTTGTTGCTGCCGATGGCCTATCCCGGCTTCGAGCTCCAGGATTTCGCCATCCCGCGCCTGCTGGGTCTCTTCGCCGGCTTGCTGTTCCTGTTCGTGCTCTATCAGTGGCAGTTGGCAAGCCGGGCCCGCGACAGGCTGCTCTATCTGCTGCTCGGGGCCGTCGCCATCGAGGCGCTGCTCGGCCTGGTGCAGTATTACCTGCTGACGCCGGGCAACTGGATAGGCTATGACATTCGGGTCAACCGCCCCTACGGCATCTTCCAGCAACCCAATGTGATGGCGAGCTTTATGGCGACCGGGCTTGCGCTGGCCATCTGGCTGGAGCTGCGCAGGGAGGGTAATCCCTGGCTCAAGGGGCTGCGCTATGGGGTGATAGTGTCCACCAGCTTGCTGCTGGTGGTATTGCAATCCCGGGTGGGGCAATTGGGCGGGCTGCTGGCTCTGATCCTGCTTGTGCCGCAGCTCTATCGTCAGCGCCAGCTGGGCCGGATGCTGGGTCTGGTTGCCTTGGGGTTTGCGTTCGGGCTGGTCTCCCAGTATGGAATGAGTGGTGTCAAGCGGGGGATTGAGATCTATCAATCTGGCGGGTATCGCCCCATCTATTGGGCATATTGCACCAAATTGATTTCGCAGATGCCCTGGACCGGCTGGGGCTACGGCAGTTTCGAGTCCGTCTTCCTGCAGCACTATATGGCCGACAAGGCGCAACATCCCGCCATGGTGCAGATCGAATACAACCTCGATCACCCCCACAACGAGTTCCTCTACTGGGCGGTGGAGGGGGGCATCGCCCCCATGCTCGGCATGGTGCTGATGGGGGGGGCGCTGCTGTGGCGGGTGAGCCGGACTGGCTGGGTCAGGGGCCCGGCCCTGCTGGCGCTGGTGACGCCCATCCTGCTGCATACCCAGACCGAGTACCCGTTTTATCACTCCATCGCCCACTGGTGGGCCTTGCTGCTGCTCGTCCATGTGCTGGATGCAGAGGTGGAGGAGGGGGCCGAGGCCAGCTGGCGGGAGTATACCTACCGCCCCTGGCTGCTGCTGCGTTTCGCGGCCATCGCCATTCCCCTCATCGTGGTGCCCTTTATGCTGACGGCCATCCACACCGCCTGGGTGGTGACCCAGTACGAGCGCGGCGGTTACAAGCAGCCCGCCCTGCTGCTGGACATCGTCAACCCCATGGCCTGGCTGACCCGGGTGGAGTTTGACGTGAATGCGGTGCGGCTGGCGGTGGGGTTGCAGGCCAACAACCAGGCGGAGCTTGAAGCCTACCTCGACTGGGGGCAGGCCTTCGTGCGCCATACCCCGAGGGCCAACATCTACGCCAACATGGTGATCGCCCTCAATGCCCTGGGGCGCACGGCGGAGGCGGACAACCTGCGGGCAAGCGCCCTGATGCTCTATCCGGGTGAGCCTTTGCTCACCGTGTCGGCCGCAAGAAAGGTGGCCGCGACCCTGGAGCGCAAGCCCTCTTCATGAGGGCCGTCTCAACCCGTTTAACCTCACGGCCGCCTTTGCGGCCGTGATGGTTTTTGTGCCCGCCTCGTTGAAGGGGGAGGGGGCTGGTTGCCAAAGAGGTTCCCGGCCATCCGTTCACTTCGCCCGCGCACCGAGGCCGTTTTGCTGTACAAGGTTGCAGCAAGGGTTTCATCGGCTCGCAAAAATGGGGTTATCTGCTGGACGGCGCAAGCGCCTTGGTTAAGATAACCGTCTTAACGTCTTGTTTGGCAAGGGAGTATGACATGGAGATAGTACTAGGCCCATTAGAGGCCCGCGTGATCGGCTGCCTGATTGAGAAAGAGATCTGCACGCCGGATCAGTACCCTCTCTCGCTCAATGCACTGGTCAATGCCTGCAACCAGAAGAGCAACCGGGAACCCGTGCTCGAGCTCGCCGAGCTGGATATCCGCGCCGTCATCGACGAACTGATCCGCCGCCGTCTGGTGGTCAACACCGCCGGCTTCAATGCCCGGGTGCCCCGCTATCAGCACCGTTTCTGCAACACCGAGTTCGGTGAACTGAAGTTCAGCGCCCAGGAGCTCGGCATTATCTGCGAGCTATTGCTGCGGGGCCCCCAGACCCCGGGTGAGCTGCGCTCGCGCACCAACCGGCTGTGCAGCTTCGAGGATGTGACCGAGGTGGATGCCGTGCTGGCCACCCTCATCGAGCGGGGGCCCTATGTGGTCAAGCTGCCCCGTGAGCCGGGCAAGCGGGAATCCCGCTACGCGCACCTGTTCAGTGGCGAGGTGGATCTGCAGGCGCTGGCCGACGTGGCGCCCGCTGGCAACCTTGTGTCACCGGCGGCAGACAGACTGGCAGCGCTCGAGGAAGAGGTCGAGCACCTCAAGGGGCAGTTGCAGGGGCTGGAAGCCCGTCTGGCCCGGCTGGAAGGCTGAGCCAACAATCTGTTTCCAGAAGGCGCTGCGGCGCCTTTTTTGATGACCGCGCCCCTCCTGTGGCCCGTTGCCCGGTGGCAGGGGCGAGTGCCCTGTCAGCCCTGTCGCTCGCGTACCCATCAAAGGCGCCAGCTTTTTTGCACTATTTCGCGCTTAAGGGTCGAGCCGCCGCCGCTTTCCCGTTAAAATTCCGCCTTTGCACTTGCCCGTGAGTTCTGATGTCAGCCTTCACCCTCTCTTCAGATTGCCATGCCCTGCTGTGCGAGCTGCAATTGCAGCGCGCCGCCAGCACTCGTTACCTGCAAGACACCCTCTATGCCCCGGGCGCACCCGGGCGTGCGCTGCTCGACACCCTCGATCAGTTGCAGCAGTGGGGGCTTGTCCGTCAACGAACGGAGCAGCAGTGGAGTCTGACGGCAGAGGGAACCCTGACCCTGATCCTGGCGGTGCGTGCGGGGGAGTGCCCCATGCCGCAGTGGTCCCGCATCCCCTCGGTCACGGGCCTGGAGCGGGCACAGGAGGTGGTGCGCGAGCTCTGTCTGGGGGAGGCGGGGCAGATCCCGGCCTATTACCAGAGTGCCGAGCTCCTGAGCCTCCTGGATCTCCCCGATGCTCCCCGCCTGCTGGCAGGCTCCAGCCCCGCCTGGCAGGCCCTGCTGCTCGAGCACTTCGCCCTGCAGGCCCTGCTTGACGCAGAGCCTGACGAGGGCTGGCCGCTGGCAACGCTGGTCGCCTCCTGCTCCCCGGCGCTCTCTGGCCAGATCCAGGCTCGCGCCCGCGAATGGGAGTGGCTCTGCGGTTCCTTTGGGGGCGAGGTAACCACTCACTGGCCTGCACTGCAACAACTGGCGCAGCAGGGGGATGAGCAGCCCCTGGCCGAGCGGCTGCTGGGGGCGCTTGGCCAGTGGCAGGGGCAAGAGGCGTCGCCCTGGCCTCGGATGTTCAGCGCCTTGCTCTGGCTCGGCTGGTTGCAACAGGCAGATCCGGTGCAGGGGAGCGAGCAGCGCAAGAAGTGGCAGCGCAGTCTGGGCCATTACTCCCCCCTGCTGGCCGATCTGCTGGGGCAGTGGGCCGGAGATCGCCACGGCCAGGCGGTCGGCCTGTTCGATACCCTGCAACTGCCGCTGGAGGAGCTCCACTGGGGTTACCTCTGGCTCGATCTCTGCGCCCTGGCGCGCCACGGCGAGCAGAGCCCCCAGGTGACCATCTTGCACAAGTGGGACCTCTCCCACGTGCTGGACGCCGAGCCCCGGCATCGACTGATGGCCTTCTGCCAGGATCTGCTGCGACTCCTGCTGGGCCGGGAGGCCGCCCATTGGCCCCTGCGCGCGCTGCGCCCTGCTCAAGGGGAGGAAGAGGATGCCACCGAGGAGGAAGGCAAGGCCCCCGCCTCTGCAAGCTGGCTCAACTGGCTGCAGGGGTTGGGACGCTCGAGCGGGGTGCGCAAGCCCCAGGAGCGGCTGGTCTGGCTGCTCCACGCAGAGGGGCCTGAGCTTGAGTGCAAGATCCAGAAGCAGAGCACCAAGGGGGAGTGGACCGCCGGGCGAAGGGTCGATCCGGCCCTGCTTTCCACCCAGTACGCCAGCCTGCTGGACGAGGCGGACTGGGCACTGGTGCGCACCCTGCCGCGCAACATGGGCAAGCTGCCCCGGGATGCCTGGGTGCCCCTGGCAAACCATCCTCGCCTCTTCAATGCCAAGGGACAGAAGCTGCAACTGGCCGTCAGCGCCCCCCTGCTGCAACTGGTACAGAGCGGGGAGGGCATGAGCGCCAGACTACATCCTGCTCCCGCCGCCCGCGGTGCGCACATCGTCCCCCTGGCTCAGGATTTGTGGCAGCTTATTCTGACACCGCAGGCACTGCTGGACAGATTACCGGCCCTGGAGGCCATTCCGGCATTGCCGCCGGCCGGGCTCGAGGAGCTGCAACGCACGCTGGATGCGATCCCCGATCTTCCCTGGCACAGCCAGGTGGCGGGGCTCAGGGGCAATGCCGAGCTGGCCCCCTGGCCCGGCGTTCCCTCCGTCCTGCTCGACTGGCAGGAGGGGCAGCTCGTGGTCCAGCTGGTGACCCGGGAGGGGGACCTGCCGCCCTTGCCTCTGGGCAAGGGGGAGGCCATCGTGCGCCAGGGTATCCGGGAGTATCACTACTGGCAGCGGGATCTGGCTGCCGAGAAAGAGGATGCCCAGCGCCTTCGCAACCAGTTGCCCATCGGCCTGCCCGGCAACGAGTGGAAGCTGGACGGGGAGCAGGCGCTTACCCTGGTCAACGCCCTGCCCGAGCTGGTGGACGCCGGTGTGGTGGTGCACTGGCACCAGGACAGCGCCCGCCTCAAGAGCCTTGATGAGGCGGCCCTGAGCCTTCGCATCGAGCGGCGTCAGGACTGGTTCCAGGTGGAGGGGGCGCTCTCGCTGGACGAGCACCAGATCCTCGATCTTCGCCTCATCCTGCGCCAGCTGACTCCGGGCCAGCGCACGGTGCAGCTCGACGAGAAGACCAGCCTGATGCTGAGCGACAAGCTGGTGGAACGCCTCACCGTGCTCGGCGCCATGCTGGACAACGAGCAGCGCATCAACAACAAGCTGGCCTATCCGCTGGCCCGCCTGCTCTCCGTCATCACCACCGAGGGGGATGCCGCCTGGCAGAACCTTCAGCAGGAGTGGCAGCAGGAGGTGAGCTGTCCCCCCGAGCTGCTGACGGCGCTGCGGGACTATCAGAAGGAGGGGGTACGCTGGATGGCGACCCTGGCCCATCACGGCTTTGGCGCCTGTCTGGCCGATGACATGGGCCTGGGCAAGACCTTGCAGGCCCTCATCGTGCTGCGTATGCGCCAGCACCTGGGCCCGGCGCTGGTGGTGGTGCCCAAGTCAGTGGTCACCAACTGGCAGGAGGAGGTGGCCCGCTTTGCCCCTGAGCTCGAGGTGGTGGTGTTCGACCATCCCGCCGAGCGGGAGACCCTGATCCAGGGGGCCAGGGCTGGACAGATCGTCCTGGTCAACTACGGCATGCTCGGCAGTCTCTCCCAGGCGCTCAAGTCCCGCCGCTGGTCGAGCATGGTGCTGGACGAGGCACAGCAGATCAAGAATGCCGGTACCCAGCGCGCCAAGCTGCTGTTCCAGCTCGACGGGGATTTTCGCCTCGCCCTCTCCGGCACCCCCATCGAGAATCATCTGGGGGAGCTGTGGAGCCTGTTCAGCTTCATCAACCCCGGCCTGCTCGGGAGCCTCGGGGAGTTCAAGCGCCGCTTTGGCAAGGCAGTCAAGGATCCCCAGCACATGGCGATGCTGCGGGCGGTGATCAGCCCCTTCATCCTGCGCCGCCTCAAGCAACAGGTGCTGACGGAGCTGCCGGACAAGACCGAGATCATCCATCACATCAGCCTCTCCCCCGAGGAGCGTCAGCTCTACGAGGCGACCCGGCGAGAGGTGGTGCAGCAGGTGCAAAGTGCCGATGGCCGTGCCCTGATGCATGTGCTGAGCGGCCTGACCCGGCTGCGCCGACTCTGCTGCTCCCCCCAGCTGGTGATGCCGGAGTGGTCCCAGACCAGCAGCAAGCTGGACGAGGCGATGGCGCTGCTGGACGAAGCCATCGATGGTGGCCACCGGGTGCTGGTGTTCAGCCAGTTTGTCGATCTGCTGAGCCTGCTGCGCAGCCGTATCGAACAGCGGCAGTGGGACTACTGCTATCTGGATGGGGGCTGCTCGGCCAAGTCCCGTCAGGAGTCCATTCTGCGTTTTCGCCATGAAACGGTGCCGCTCTTCCTCATCAGCCTCAAGGCGGGGGGCACGGGCCTCAACCTGACCCAGGCCGACACCGTGCTGCACCTCGATCCCTGGTGGAACCCGGCGGTGGAGGATCAGGCGAGCGATCGGGCGCACCGCATGGGCCAGACCCAGCCGGTGACCGTCTATCGCCTGGTGTGCGAGCAGACGGTGGAGGAGAAGATAGTGGCGCTGCACGACGAGAAGCGGGCACTGGCCGACGGCCTCCTGAGCGGCCAGTCCGAGGTGAAGGGGCTGGATGTGGAGAGCCTGCGGGCACTGCTGATGAGCTGACGGCGGGCTGTCGCTCGATGTGACAAGGGGAGCATCCGTGATGCTCCCCTTGTCGTTTGTGGCGGTGCCGAGCCTGCGCTACCCCTGATAGAGGTAGAGGTGCAGCCGCTCTATGATGGGGTCACCGCCAATCTTGCGATCCCGGCGTGCCTGGCGCAGCTTGGGTGGGTAGTGGCCCAGATGGGTGACGGCCGGCTGGGTATCGGAGCAGAGCAGCAGGGGAAGGCTCGCCTTGATCTGCTGCTTGCGGGGCTCCCGGTCCTGCCAGAGCAGGTTGATCATGGGGTGGGTCTTGACCGGCCTGCGGATCCGCAGGGCGGCATCCGCCGGCAGGCGGCGAATGTCGTATACCTCCTGATCCACCATCTTGCTCCACTCTTCGTTGTCAAAGAGCGCCGGTACATACCGGCGGCTTCGCTCCAGCATCTCCAGTACCTGCTCCCGGCTGAGGCGGCTGATGCTCTGCTTGTCGGCCCAGGTGAAGCCCAGCGAATGCAGATCCCCCCGAAGCCAGGTCAGCTTGCGATAGACCTGCAGGGTGATGACACCGGGCAGGGCACCGTGCACCAGCTCGAACTTCTCGTCCCGCCCGCCCGCCGCCTGCACCATGGCCTTGAAGGCGAGCTTGTGCGCGTTGATCTCCTCGATGACGGGGGCCAGCTCCCTGGCGCTGGCGGCAGGAAAGCGCAGCCAGCCGGGCAGACGGTGGGTCGCCTTGGTGGAGCAGCCGGGGCGGGCGCTGTGGTCCTGAAAGGCGGCGAGGGTGGCGGCCAGGGCCGCCTCGCCCGAGAGATAGCCCACCTCGATGGCCTCGATGGGCTCATGCTCTTCCCCCTGGGCCACGGCCGGGAGGGGATAGACATGAGCCTCCAGCAGGTCGAGCTGGCCCAGTTGCCGGGCAAGGCGTGCCAGCGACGCCTCCAGCAGGGCCATCTGTTGACGCAGGGCGGCGGTGGGGGTAAAGGTGTCCATCGGCAGATCCTGTGTGTGTGCCGCTCCCCTGTTCAGCATGATATTGGGGCAGTGTGGGGAGGCTGCATGATAAACCACTGTATAAATAACCATACCAGTATGATGGCAGGGTGCCAAGTGTCCGGTGCCACCCTGACGATGGGGGTGACATGGGGGCATCCGGTTCAGGTTGCCTATTCGTATCTTTTTGTTAAATAACGATCTTGTTGCGATCTATTTGTTAACAAAACCTGGTGGCCGAGAGTTTGCACCCTGCTGACTCGCCGTCGTGCCGTGCATAGCTAGCGTGGGAAAGTGCATAGTTAGAAGTGGGTGGCGCAGGAGAAAATGCTGTCAGGCTGCCAGGGGGAAAGTTTCAGCATTATTTCATTTTAAAATCATATGGTTATGGTTATTGCCCTGGCGGTATCAACCATTACTTTTACTAATGTCATGTATCAAAATTCGTCAATTGAGGCACCTCCCCGCCCTGACTAAGCTTTGCGCATCAAATCCGAGCCTTGCGCAGAACGAGAGAGAGGAGCCATATCATGGCCAACATGACTTATACCGAAGCCGGTTACCAGCATTCCAGCGAATCGAATCTGGTTGCTCGCGTCAAGATGACCGTCCTGACCTGGCTGGAACGCAGCCGCAGCCGTCGCCAGCTCTCCGAGCTGCCCGCCTACCTGCTCAAGGACATCGGTCTGAACGAAGCCGACCGCTATCAAGAGACCACCAAGCCGTTCTGGCGTGGTTGATCAGCCGGGCATGGATGCCTTGTTTTTCTGCTGATCCCAGGGGCATGCTGCCCACCCGTCTGCCGAAGGCATGCTGTCTTCACCTGCCGATACCCGTTCACCGCTTTCCCTCTCCCGTGTTTCCCCCCGCTTGACCCTGTTGCATGAGTTGTCACCCATTCTCGCCATTTTTGTATCCTTACTGTTTGAATTTGTTTAAAAACTGATTTTAAGCCCGGTTGCCTTGCGTATAATCCGGCCATGGCATTCCAGACTAAAGGGTGAGACGGATGATTCCCCAGCATGACTTTTTGGCCCTGACGCGCCGCCATGAGTGGCAGCTCGAGCCTTTCGCCTTCAATCTGACCGACGGTACCCGGGTGAGCGTGTGGGATACCGGCGTGATCTGCCTGGAACCCGCTTCCGAGGCGGGGCAACCCGGGCACAAGGACATCGTCCTCTCCTGCGGCATCCACGGCAACGAGACCGCCCCTATCGAGATCTGCAACCAGTTGCTGACCCGGTTGCTCGCAGAGGAGCTCAAGGTTCGTCACCGGGTGCTCTTCCTCTTTGGCAACCCCGCCGCCATGAACCACGGGGTGAGGGAGGTGGAAGAGAACATGAACCGCCTCTTCTCGGGTGCCCACAGCAAGGGGGAGGGGCTGTGCAACCGGGAGCGCATCCGCGCCATGCGTCTGGAGCAGTATGTGAGCCGCTTCTTTGCCGACTCGGGCAGGCCCCGTTACCACTACGATCTGCATACCGCCATTCGCGGCTCGCGCCACGAGAAGTTTGCCGTCTATCCCTTCCCCCACGAACGCCCCCACTGCAAGGAGCAGGTACGTTTCCTCGGTGCCTGCGGCGTGCGCACCATACTGCTCTCGAGCGGCCCGACTACCACCTTCAGCTATTACAGCTCGCACCAGCACGGCGCCCATGCCTTTACGGTGGAGCTGGGCAAGGTGCGGCCTTTCGGTGAAAACGACATGACTCGCTTCATCGAGGTGCGCCAGACATTGCAGGAGCTGGTGACCCGGGATGAGGTGGCCCTCGAGCCATGGCGAGCCGATGACTTCACCCTTTTTGCCATAGATCGGGTGATCAACAAGCAGTCGGAGCAGTTCCGCTTCCTGTTTGCCAGCGATGTGGACAATTTCACCGAATTTCCCCAGGGTTTTGTGCTGGCAGAAGATGGGGATCAGCAATACAGGGTAGAGAAACCGCGGGAGGCGGTGGTCTTCCCCAACGCCAACGTGGCCATCGGACAGCGCACCATGCTGCTGGTGGTACCCACCCGTTTGTGGGAGTGAATTGACGCCTTTTTGTCATGCTGATCCTGCGCCACGGGCGGTGGCAAGCAGCATGGCGGTGATGGGTATGATCCCGAACTCGATATAACAGGGAGCCTGAACAGGCTCCCTTCTTTGTTTCTGCTCGCCGAAAGTTCCGATTACCTTCGAAAATAAAAGAAGTTTCTACTGGTCTTACCTGGATGAATCTCGTTGCCCTTTAGTTAACATGTTGTTTACATTTTGAATGTCACCTCATGGTGGTGACGCTGACAACGGCAAGGAGCCAGTTATGACCTATGTCGACATTCCCTTCCTTCGTTACCTCGATGAGGAGGGGCGCCCGGTCGCGACACTGCCGACCTGGCTGGACAAGGCGATGCTGCACACCTTCTACCGCAACATGGTGATCGTGCGCAGTTACGACAAGAAAGCGATAGCACTGCAGCGAACCGGCAAACTCGGCACCTTTCCCTCCCATCTCGGGGCGGAAGCGGTGGGGATCGGGGTCGGGCTCGCCATGCAGCCAGAGGATGTCTATGTGCCCTACTACCGGGACATGCCCACTCTCTACGTGAGGGGCGTGCCAATGGAGCAGAACCTGCAGTATTGGGGCGGCGATGAACGGGGCAGTGTCTTCTACAAGGCCGATGGCGAGTTGTCGGAAGACTTGCCCATCTGCGTTCCCATCGCCACCCAGATCACCCATGCTGCCGGCATCGCGGCCGCCTTCAAGCTGCGCAACCAGCCCAGGGTCGCCGTGGTGACCATCGGCGATGGCGGCACGTCCAAGGGAGACTTCCTCGAGGGGCTCAACTGTGCCGGTGTCTGGCATCTCCCCATGGTGATGATCATCAACAACAACCAGTGGGCCATCTCGGTGCCGCGCAAGTTGCAGTCGAGCGCGCCCACCCTGGCCCAGAAGGGCATAGGGGCCGGGGTGCGCAGCCTCCAGGTGGACGGCAATGACGTGGTGGCGGTCTATGAGGCGACCCGCGCCGCCGTCGAGCGGGCTCGCAGCGGCAAGGGGCCGACGCTCATCGAAGCCGTCAGCTACCGGCTCGGGGATCACACCACCGCCGATGATGCGACTCGCTATCGTGACGGCGCCGAGGTGGAAGCGGCCTGGACCAGGGAACCGGTCAAGCGGCTGCGCCAGTTCATGTTTGAACGGGACTGGTGGGATGAGCAGCAGGAACAGGCACTGCTGGCAGAGGCGGGCCGGGAAGTGGAACGCGCCGTTGCCGCCTACGAGGCCATCACGCCCCAGGCGCCGGAGACCCTGCTCGATTACCAGTTTGCCGAGCTGCCGAAGGCCTATCTTGCCCAGCGTCAACGCATCATCGCCAAGGGCATGCAGCAGAGCGGGGGCGGACTATGAGCGATATCACGCTGCTCGAAGCGATCAATCTGGCGTTGCACCACGAGATGGCACGCGATCCTGATGTGGTGGTACTGGGGGAGGATGTGGGGGTCAACGGCGGTGTGTTTCGCGCCACAGTGGGGCTTCGCGATAAATTCGGGTTCAAGCGGGTCATCGATACGCCGCTGGCCGAAGGGCTCATCGCCGGAGTGGCGGTGGGTATGGCGACCCAGGGGCTCAAACCCGTGGCCGAGTTCCAGTTCCAGGGCTTCATCTTCCCGGGCATGGAGCAGATCATCTGCCAGGCGGCACGGATGCGAAACCGAACCCGTGGCCGTGTCACCTGTCCCATCGTCTACCGCTCCCCCTACGGCGCCGGCATCCATTCGCCCGAGCACCACAGCGAGAGCGTCGAGGCCCTGTTTGCCCATATCCCCGGGCTGCGGGTCGTTATCCCTTCGAGCCCGAAGCGAGCTTACGGCCTGCTGCTGTCGGCTATTCGGGATCCGGATCCCGTGATGTTCTTCGAGCCGGATCGCATCTATCGCTCCATGAAGTCGGATGTGGTGGATGACGGCATCGGCCTGCCGCTGGATGTCTGCTTTACCCTGCGTCCCGGCCGGGACATCACTGTGGTGGCCTGGGGAGCCTGCATCCAGGAAGTCATGCGGGCGGCGAACCTGCTGGCGGAGCAGGACATCCAGTGCGAGGTGCTGGATCTTGCCACCATCAAACCCCTGGACATGGAGAGCATCCTGACCTCGGTACGCAAGACCGGGAGGTTGCTGGTAGTACACGAAGCCTGTGGCAGTTTCGGGGTGGGTGCCGAAATCGTGTCCCAGGTGACCGAAGAGGCGATGACTGCCCTCAAGGCGCCGCCAAGACGCCTCACCGGCGTGGATGCCGCCGTCCCCTACTATCGCAACGAGGAGTATTACCTCATCACCGAGCAAGAGATCGCGCAGGCAGCTCGGCAACTGATGGAGAACCAGTGGCTATGACGCGCGACAGGTACGGATGCGCAAGTGCCAGGGCCACAGGGCTCCATGGTGTCTGTCAATGTTTGGTGATGTCCCAGCAGAGGGAGAGCAGGTCATGAAATTTTTCAAATTGCCGGATCTGGGCGAAGGACTGGCCGAGGCCGAGATCGTCGAGTGGAAGGTGAGCGCCGGTGATACGGTGCAGGTAGATCAGGTACTGCTGTCGGTGGAGACAGCCAAGGCGCTGGTGGATGTGCCCTCACCGGTGGCCGGGGTCATCGCCAGATTGTGCGGGCAGGAGGGGGACATCCTCCACATCGGGGCACCGCTGGTGGAGTTTGAAGGGGGCGAGGATGACGGCACCGTCGTTGGCAAGGTCAGCACCCATCAGCAGCATATCGAGGATCATTTCGTGGTGGGGGCCATGGCGCCCGGCGGCACGCTGGTACAAGCCATGCCAGCGGTCCGTCTGCTGGCGCAAAAACTGGGGCTGGACATCGACAAGGTCAAGGGAACCGGCAGCGCTGGCATGGTGACCGAGCAGGATGTGCAACAGGCGTTCGAGGCCCAGCAGGAGAGCGGCAACGAATTCCTGAAAGGCTCGCGCCGGGCCATGGCCAAGGCGATGGAGCTCTCGCACCGGACTGTGGTGCCGGTGAGCATCACCGACGAAGTGGACTTGCGCCACTGGCGCCCGGATGAAGATGTGACGGTGCGCCTCATCAAGGCGATCGGCGTGGCGTGTCGGGCCGAACCCTCCATGAATGCGTGGTTTGACGGAGAGACCCTGTCGCGGCGTCTGTTCAGGGAGGTCAATGTGGCCATCGCGGTCGACTCCAAGCATGGGCTCTATGTGCCCGTGATGGAGAACGTGGCAGAGCGGGACCCGGCTGACATACGGCAGGGGCTGGATCGGATGATCGCCGATGTGAAGGCCCGTGCCGTGCCGCGGGAAATGCTGCAGGGGGCAACCATCACCCTCACCAACTTTGGCGCCATCGCTGGCCGTTACGCCAGCCCCATCGTCACACCACCCCAGGTGGCCATCATAGGAGCGGGCAAGTTGTTCGAGAAGGTGGTGTTCATCCACGGCGAGGCGCGCCCGGTGCGTGCACTTCCCCTGTCGATGACGTTTGACCACAGAGCCTGCACCGGTGGAGAGGCGGCTCGCTTCCTCAAAGCTCTGGTTCAGGCACTGGAGTCGGCACAGGTCTAAACCGCCGTACCCCGCTGCTGGCGGGGTACAAATTTGTTTGCGTAATCGACAAAGGCACGTATAATCTCAACCAGCTTGAAAGGGCGATAGTTATGTCAATGAATATGATGTTTTACATCTTTTCCTGTTGTTCATAAGTAATCCCGTTTTTTGAGCTTTACCCGCTGAAAAGCATAAGTAATTATTTTGAATACAGGTTTAAAGATATGTCTAACATGATCACCGGTACCGTTAAGTTTTTCAACGAAACCAAAGGTTTTGGCTTCATCCAGCAAGAAAACGGCCCGGACGTTTTCGTTCACTTCAGCGCCATCCAAGGTAACGGCTTCCGTACACTGGCTGAAGGTCAGCGCGTACAGTTCTCCGTGACCCAAGGTCAAAAAGGCCCGCAGGCTGAGAACGTAACTGCTCTGTAATTCTTGCAGAATTTAAGAAAGCCGTGGTACCTCTGGTGCCACGGCTTTTTGTTTTCATGGCTTCATCAATACGCGTCATGACCCTGCTCTCCTCCCTCTTGCTGACCGTGGCGTTGACCGGTCAGGCCAGCCCGCCAACGCCGGATCCTGCGGTGAATGATGCCGTGTCCGTGTGTCAACAGTTTGTACATGTTCGTCTGGGAAACGCGGTGAAACCCGATGAGATCAGGGTACAGCCGGTGCCAAAACGGGCGGGAGAGTGGCTGGTCGATGGCAAGATAAAAGGACCCGAAGGTCCTTTGCTGTTTGCTTGTCTGCTGCGACAAGGAGAGCGCTGGGAGTTGCTCAACTTCTCGCTCTGGGCACCACAACCGCTCAATTCGGCTTGAGTGCGACCAGCAGGTGTTGGAGATGCTCCAGCATGGTCATGCCGAAAGGGGTCAGATAGCCACCATCTGCTGCGGTGATCAGGCCCTGGCTGTGCAGGCGCGCTGCCGCCTGGCAAAGCGCTTCCGACATGTCGCTGCGCAGCTTGATCCCCAGGCTCATGTTGGCCGGATCAAAACACGCCAGTATTTTCAGCTCATTCACAAAATCGTCAGAAACCTGGTTGATCCCACTCATGGATGCACTCCTTACGCTAAAGATGTATGCAACCTAGCATCCCCGGTGCCTCTTTAGTGGGCGCTGGCTCAAACAATTGGCCTTTATCGGGGCCGCTCTGGTTCAAACGCTGCTTTTTTGGACGCTATCTATCACCGGCCCGGCTGGACGCAAACGCCCCCAGCAAGGCAAACATGCTAGAATGGCACCCTCGTTCACCCTCATGACCAGGCGTGATGCTAGGTCATCTTGTTCAAGGCGCGTCTCATGATCACTGTTACTCTGGTCTCTCTGCTGCACTCTCTGGGTCCCCGTTTTCCTGTTTATGCTCCCTCCTTGCTGCTCCCTCTCCTGGCGCAACATCAAGGAGATCTCTGGCTGCCGACCATTCGTGGGGAAGACGTGACAACCCTGCGCCAGCATGGCAAGGATGCCCAGAGTCTGGCTACCTTGTCGGCAGGCTGGTGCGAGTTCGCGGCCCAGAGCAAAGAGACGCCGGAGCTCGATGCGCTGGCAAGTTACGATGAGGAGATGCTGGACAACCTGCAGATGTACTGGCGCCACCCGAGCAAGATAAACAGCCCGATCACCGATAACCTGTTCGAGCTACGCCGTGAGGTGGTGGACGAGGCCCATGGCGGCAAGCTGGTTGCTGCCTGGAGTGCCGCCCAGCAAGCACGGCTTGAGCAGATCATGGTGGGGGTCGCTGAGGGGCGGGATCAGCTCTGCTTTGTGGAAGTGGAGTCCGCCTATTGGCTGAGGGAGCGACTGGGTGAGACCGCGGGACTCCGGCTGTTGACCCCCGAGCTAGGGTGAGGCGATGGAAAGACGGTTGACCCATCTTAAATGCGAAAGGGGACTCCCTCCGACGTAGGTGGGAGGGGAATTT
>JADHEF010000380.1_pt1 | contig 49356 bp, 51 predicted proteins | sample 8952391 | NCBI WGS metagenome assembly JADHEF01 (sample SAMN16124439, study PRJNA663245) | bioreactor sludge metagenome | isolation source: sludge (nitrite) | place: India:Bengaluru | collected 2019-02-28 | reverse complement strand
GGACATCGCCCTTTCACGGCGGTAACCGGGGTTCGAATCCCCGTAGGGACGCCATTACTTCAAGCTAAAAGTAGCGGTTTTAAAATTTATCTTCTGTACTGTCCCTATCGTCTAGAGGCCTAGGACATCGCCCTTTCACGGCGGTAACCGGGGTTCGAATCCCCGTAGGGACGCCATATTTGAGATTGATTTTTCCTAAAGTCATCTCATAAAAAAGCCCAAGCATTATGATTTGGGCTTTTTTATTGTCTGCTCATTTACGATCAACTTCAATTAAAGCGGTCGAGGCAAAAATAGCCTGTGGTGCAATCACAGTTTCATTCAAGGGAATGTTTTGCCCATATCGCTGTTGCATAAGTTGCTTGACTTCTGACGAACTTAAATTAAATTGCCTCAGTTTGGATAACGGAGCCAACTCAATACCTAAAGCATCATGATAGGCCTTCCAGACTATTTCTGAGCAATATAGCGCACGATTGTCCCACTCAAAATAAAGATCATAAGGCTGGCCTAAGTATTGTTCTGCATTCTTGATTAGCGTCTGCTTTTGCTGAACAGTCAAATTCGTTTTAAAGCGCTTCACCACATAATGCCGTTCAACCCCGCGATCAATCCACTGCTGAAGTGCCGTATATTTCACAGGCTGAACCGCCTCTAAAACCCATGCTTTTCCATTTCTATTAACAATTAAACCCATATGGCTATAACGGGACTTGGTCGCTTTTTGTATCCCTAAACTTTGCTGAGACTTCGAAACATGAAAAATAATATCGCCCGTTTGATAGGACATATTCGCCCATAGCAGCTGAGGACTTACCAACAGTAAAACAGCACTTAAAATCGCAACATTTCTATTTTTCATCCTAGATTTCCTTTATTCTTCTTTTTATAGATACGATCAATTACTTAAAACTAAAAATATTTATGATCTTACATCATCTTCAAAACTCACGTTCACAGCGTATTCTTTGGCTACTTGAGGAACTTGAGCTATCTTATGAACTCAAACTTTATGATACAGCACAAGCTAAACAAACGAATCTTAAATTTCCAACGCTCGACATTCCACATGATACTCAGACGATACGACTTACGGAAAGCAGTGCAATCGTAGAATATTTATGTCAACTACACCAGAAGTTGATTATTCCCCATGACCATACACAGTATTGGAACTTCTGTTTTTATAGCCATTATAGCGATGCCAGTCTCATGCCCAATTTGGCATTGAAACAAGTTTTCCAACACATTAAACAACAAACACCTTTGGTTGTGCGTTTTGTGAGTTTGGCCTTTCAAAGCTCGTTCAATCGCGCTTATTTAAACCCTGAACTCCATCGACAACTTAAAGAAATTGATACCCACTTAAACACGCATGCATACTTTGCAGGTGATGTGTTTAGTTATGCCGATATCTTGATGTGGTTTCCACTCTATGCAGCCAGTTATGCCACACCGCAGTTTGCTCAGTATCAGGCCATTCAACACTATTTTACCCAAATACAAAGCAGACCTGCCTTCAATGCTGCAATGGCACGTGGGCAATGGTCTGCTTCATATTTTGAACACTATTGGTCTATCATACAGTGAGGCTATGCTTAAGCTGACTTTCTAGAGTTGACTTGCCCTTTAATCACCGCCTTCACATTGCCTTTTAAATAATTAAAAAACACTTTGAGCGGTGACAGTTTCGGATTTGGTTGTTTACCTTCTGCGATATCCTTAAATTGTGCGGCATACCAGATCACTTCCATAATCGCCATTTTATCAATCATCGAAATGCCTGTTTTGATCTTATCGACTGCATAACGTACATCTTGCCCTGCAATTAAACGATTGGTCACGTCGGGTTCTACCGCAAATGGACGCGCCATCCCAATAAAGTCACACGCGCCACTCGCTAAGGCTGCGTTCATACCCGCAGCAGTACGAAAACCGCCTGTCACCATCAGCTTACACTGGACTTGTTCACGAATTTTTTCAGCAAACTCTAAAAAGTAAGCCTCACGTGCAATGGTCGACGCTTTACGTTTTTCTTGCTTCACCCCTGCCATTGCAGGCGCTTCATAGCTGCCCCCTGAAATTTCAATCAAATCGATCCCAGCCACATCAATAGCTTTAAATGTCGCAATGACATCTTCTTCCGAGATTCCGCCACGCTGGAAGTCTGCCGAGTTGAGTTTGACCGAAATAATAAACTGCTCTGACGTTGCCGCACGTACCGCTTTATAAATTTCCAATAAAAAACGCATGCGATTTTCAGCAGAGCCACCCCATTGATCTTGGCGTTTATTTGTCAATGGCGATAAAAACTGACTGATGAGATAACCATGTGCACCATGTAATTGCACGCCTTCAAAGCCTGCTTTCTCACAAATGGCAGCTGAAGTTGCAAAGCGCTGGATAATATCAAGGATTTCATCTTCACGAAGCGCTCGCGGCGTTCCAAAACTCATTGATAAAGCGGGACTAAACGGTACTGCTGAAGGTGCAACCGTTTCCTTATTTAAACCCTTAGGACATTGACGGCCTGGATGTGACAACTGTACCAATTGCACCATGCCATGTTTTTTACCAATCGTAGCCCATTGTTTTAGTGGTTCTAAGTCACGCTCGGTTTCAATCACCACCACGCCTGGCTCATTTTTAGCTCGGAAGTCCACCATCACATTGCCTGTAATGGCGCAGCCTAGGCCTCCTTTTGCCCAAGCCTCATACAAGCCTAAGTGCAAATGATTCGGCTGGCCTGCATGATTGGCGAGTGCTTCACTCATCGCCCCTTTAATCATCTTATTTTTAAAATGGACCTGCCCTACGTCGATTGCGCTTGCAAGCTGGCTCATGAAAATACATCCTTTAATATTTTTTAGTGTTTTTACTCTATGTGTTTTTTGGCTACAGTCAAGAGAATTTGACAATTCATTTTGTCAAATCTTTTAAGTTTTTATTTAGCAAAATAATTTTACTGATACTGACTGGCTTGAATCAATTGACGCGTATAGTCAGACTGCGGTTGCTCAAAAAGTTGTTCAGTGGCTTGCAACTCCACCACCTTAGCATGACGCAAGACCAAGACCTGTTGGCAGAGTGCTCGTACCACTTGTAAGTCATGACTAATAAACAAATAGCTCATACCCTGCTCGTGTTGTAGACGGCGTAATAACGCCACAATCGAACGCTGCGTACTTCGGTCTAAGGCCGAAGTTGGTTCATCTAAAATCAATAGTTTAGGTTGAAGCACCAAGGCTCGTGCCAAAACCACACGCTGCCTCTGCCCACCAGATAGCTCATGTGGATAATAGCTTTTAAATGCGACTGGCAACTCCACCTGAGTTAAGACATTCTCAACATGCTGTGTTCGCTCAAAGAAAGACAAAGGCTTTAAAGTTAAACCTTCTGCAATGATTTGCTCAACACTCATACGAGGGTTCAAACTTGCAAACGGGTCTTGAAACACGATTTGAAAATCACGACGTAGCGGACGTAATGCCTTTTGCGAGAGTTGGTTTAAATCATGCTCTCCAAACTGGATCTGCCCACGACTTTCAATCAGCCTTGCTACAGCCAGTGCCAAAGAACTTTTGCCTGCACCACTTTCCCCCACCACCCCCAAAGAATGCCCTTGAGCCAAGCTCAAGTCCAAAGCTTCAACCGCAGCAAGATACTGTGTCGTGCGATTAAACCAGCCTTTTTTAATCGGAAATTTAACCTCAAGTTGTTTTAAGCGGAGCAAAGATGCTGCATCTTGTACGCTAATGGCTTGACCAAAAGAATGATTGAGTAGGTTTTGAGTATAAGCAAACTGCGACTGCTCAAAAATCTGCGCAACCGCCCCTTGCTCTACGACCTTACCTTGATGGATGACCACGACATCATCAGCATAGTTTTTCACCAAATTGAGGTCATGGCTGATCAAAATCATGGCCATGTTATGGCGCTGTTGCAAAGACTTCAGCAAGTCTAAAATTTGAACTTGCAGCATGACGTCTAGTGCTGTGGTGGGTTCATCTGCAATCAAAATATCAGGCTCTTGCACCAGTGCCATGGCAATCATGACCCGCTGACGCTGCCCGCCAGACAACTCATAAGGAAAACGCTGTAAAACACTTTCAGGATTTGGAATACCCACATCCTCTAGCAAGGTAATTACTCGTTGTCGCGCTTGAGCTTTCGACCAACCCTGTGACCATAAAGTCTCGGCAATGATCTTTTCCACCCGATGCAAAGAATTTAAAGCGGTCATTGGCTCTTGAAAAACCATCGCGATTTTTTGCCCACGAATCGGCCTAAGTTGCGCATCGCTCAGCTTTAAGAGATTTTGTCCGTCTAATAATACTGAGCCTTGCACTTGTAAATCTTTCGGCAATAAACCCATCAAGGCTAAAGCACTGACCGATTTTCCTGAACCGCTCTCTCCAACCAGCGCCAAAGTCTGCCCAGCACGTAGTTCAAAACTGAGCTGATCGACTAATACCCGTTCTGAACTGTGAATGCTCAGGGCATTCACTTCAAGTATCGGAGCTGTTCTATTGGCGTCTAGGGTCAAATGCATCGCGCAAAGCCTCCCCGATATACATCAGCAACGCAAGCACAATAGCCAAGCTAAAAAAGCCAGACAGAGCTAACCATGGTGCATTTAAATTATTCTTGCCTTGTAACAAAAGCTCACCTAATGATGCCGCATCAGGCGGTAGGCCATAGCCCAAGAAATCCAGTGCGGTTAGCGCTGTAATATTGGCTGTTAAGATAAAAGGCAGTTGTGACAGACTCGAGCTGATTGCGTTAGGTAAAATATGCCGAAAAATAATAGCTCGGTTGGTGACACCTAAACTTCGCGCAGCACGGACATAGTCCAACTGGCGGGCCCTTAAAAACTCAGCACGTACCAGTGGAACTAAAATCGTCCAACTAAATAACAGCATGATTAAAAATAACCAGTAAATATTTGGGCTAAACATACTGACTAAAATCATCACCATGAACAGCATGGGTAACCCGCCCCACACTTCTAAAATACGCTGTCCGATTAAATCGACCCAACCACCGTAATAACCTTGTAGTGCACCAATCACAATGCCCAGTACAGCTGAGCTGAAAGTCAAAACAAAACCGAACAACAATGAGACACGTAAGCCATATAATATTCGTGCCAAAACATCACGACCTTGGTCATCTGTCCCGAGCCAATTTTGCATCGTGGGTGGTGACGGTACAGGGACAGTCAAATCTACATTGGGAGTTTGATATGAATATTGGATCAACGGCCAAACAACCCAACCTTTTGCTTGAATCAGCTGTTGTACCACTGGATCTTTATATTCAGTTTCAGTTTCGAACACACCGCCAAAAGTCGTTTCAGGATGGTGTTTCAATACAGGGAAATACAAAGCATGATCATACTTAACCAACAGCGGCTTATCATTCGCGATCAATTCTGCAGCTAAAGACAGTACAAAAACACAAAGAAATAAAATACAACAACTAAGACCAAGCTTATTTTGCTTAAATCGCTTGAAACCTGCCTGTAAAATCGGGGACATCAGCCCCTCCCTTGCGAATCAAAATGTATTCGCGGATCAATCCACTGATACAACACATCGCCAATTAGACGCAGCAGCAAGCCCAACAAAGTAAAAATGAACAATGTGCCAAAAATCACAGGATAGTCACGCTGCACAATGGCTTCAAAGCCCAATAGACCTAAACCATCCAGATTAAATATGATCTCAATAAATAAATTGCCCACAAAAAAGTAAGCGATTAAAGCTTCAGGTAAGCCTGCCACCACAATCAATATCGCATTGCGAAACACATGGCCATATAACACTTGCGACTCAGTCAAGCCTTTGGAACGTGCCGTCAGCACATAAGGCTTGCTTAGCTCTTCCATAAACGAATACTTGGTGAGATAAGTCACTGTGGCAAAGCCACCAATCACCATCGCCAAAAGCGGTAAAGCCATGTGCCAAAAATAATCTTTAATTTTGCCCCATAGCGACAAGTCCGCAAAATTCTCCGAAACCAAACCCTGTAAGGGAAACCATTGGAAATAAGAACCGCCTGCAAAAAAGACGATCAGGAGAATTGCAAAAATAAACGCAGGAACTGCATAGGCCACTGCCAACAGTAGCGATGTAGACTGATCAAACACTGTGCCGTGCAATCGGGCTTTTTTGATGCCCAAAGGAATCGAAATCAGATAAATCAGCAAAGCACTCCATAACCCCAAAGACACGGATACAGGTAATTTATCCTTAATCAGTGCTGTAACAGGTTGGTCTTTAAAAAAGCTCGTACCGAAGTCCAGTTGCGCATAATTTTTTACCATTTCAAAAAAGCGTATATGCATGGGCTGATCAAAACCATAGTGTGCTCTGATCTTTGCGAGCATTTCATCACTGAGTCCTTGCGCGCCTTGATAGACATTTTCGCCCGTACCTGCACCGCCCAGATTACCCAAAGTTTGCATAGCTTCCGCTTGTTGAATGGCTTGCTCAACAGGACCACCGGGCGCAATTTGAATCACAGCAAAATTGATCAGCAAAATCAAAAACAAGGTCGGAACGATCAGCAACAGCCTTTTGAATATATACATACGCATCTCAAAAACCCCTATACCAGCTTATGGCTTGGCTGCCTGACCTAAGTACTGACTCACCTTTTTCGCCTGTTTGGCATCACTCCACCAATAATCCAAACCGACATGCAACTGTGGACTCCGTGCCGGTTTTTGATACATATTCCAATAGGCATACCATTGATCCGCTTTACCATAGGTTGGAATTTGATAATAACCCGCACGCAACAAGCGATCTAAAATACGCGTCTGCACCACCACTTGCTTACGATCAGGCGCTTGAATCAACTGTCGGATCATCTGATCAATCACCGGATTTTGAATACCCGAATAATTATAATTTCCCACCTGATGGGCTGAAGCACTGCCCCACAGTTGCACCTGTTCTTTGCCCGGTGTCAAAGACTGTGGCATCGTTTGTAGGGTCATATCAAAATCTTGAGTCCGCATACGCTCATAGTACTGCGGTGTATCAACCTGTCGAATGTTCAGCTGTATTCCTAGACGCTTTAGATGGCGAACAAAAGGCGTAATTTCACGCACAGCATCACTCGGCTGAATCAGAAACTCAAACTGAATCGGGTTATTCTTCCGATCCAACAATTGACCTTCTTCATTATATGTATAGCCATTTTTTAATAAAATCTGTCGCGCAATGAGTAAATTATTTCGATTATAGCCCGATCCATCTGAAGCTGAATAACGCCAGTTCTTTAAAACGCCATCTCGCTGCACAGGATGCAATTTCGCTAAATAAGGCTTTAAAATTTTAATTTCAGCAGCCGAAGGCACACCTTTGGCCTCCAATTCACTGTTAGAGAAATAACTTTGCAAGCGTTGATATTGCCCATAGAACATCGCTTTGTTTTGCCACTCAAAGTCGTAGGCATAGGTTAAAGCTTGGCGAAAATAAATATCTTGGAAGGGCTGACGGCGAGTATTAAACACAAAACTTTGCGTTGGAATCGGATTGAAATGCTTAAATCGATATTTTTTAACGAGACCTTGTTTCGCTGTGGGAAAGTTATAGGCTGTCACCCATTGTCGTGCAGACTCTTCCTCATGCAAGGTATATAAACCCGACTTAAATGCAGTAAAAGCAATATCTTTGCTGCGATAATACACATAAGCCACGCGGTTAAAATTATAACGCCCTTGATTGACCTTTAAATCTTTGGCCCAATACTTTGGATTACGTTTATAAACAACGCGCTGCCCTGCATTGATTTTCTCTAAAACATAAGGGCCTGAGCCTAAAATCGGCTTGACTGAAGTTTGACTAAAGTCTTTGCCTTGCCAGTCCTTTTTGGAATAAATTGGCATTCTGGCCACAATCAAAGGCATTTCCACATTATTTCGTGTTTTAAAATGCATCTTGATGCTGTATTTGGACAACACTTCGGTCTTGGCTAAATCCGACAAATACATCTGTAAGCCAAAATTGGATTTGCTTTGAAAGATATCAAAACTGAACTTTACATCGGCTGCGGTAACAGGACTGCCATCACTAAACCGTGCTTTTGGGTTTAAATGAAAAATGATGGTGTTAAAATTTTTCGGGTCATAGCTAACCTTTTCTGCCAGCAATGGATACATCACTGCAGGCTCATCTAACGAACTACTCATGAGTGAGTCGAATAAATAATTGGTTCCCTCAACCGCAGTACCGCGACCATTCATGCTGTTTAAGTTATCAAAACTCCCAATGACTGCACGTGTTAATTCACCACCCTTCGGTGCCTGCACATTGGCATAAGGCAGATGATCTAATTGGCTGTATTTCGGCGTACTATAGGGTGCAATAAAAGGCATGGGCTGCAGTGCAGACCATGCCTTTAAAGGTATTGTTACAAGGCTGAACAGCAAGAGCGTTGTTCTAACCATCATCGGAGATTTCTCTGAAATTGCATTTCAACTCAATATTAGTTCGGCACCTTAATTACATCGCCAATGCGCAACTGCGTATTCGGTTTAATGTCATTGAGCTCAGCCAATTGCGAAGTGTCCATACCATAACGACTTGCCAGTCCAATTAAGGTATCACCACGTTTCACCGTGTACTGCGAAATCAGTTTTGGGATTTGAATGGTCTGCCCAACTTGTAAGCCCGCACGCGGACTCAAATTATTTAAACTAGCAAGCTCTGACACAGACATCCCAGCACGGTTTGCAATTGAGTTTAACGACTCACCTGACTTCACTTTATAAGCTTCAGTTGCACGGCTAGAAGTTGCTTGTGGCTTTGCTGCCACTGTTTCTGTTTTGATTGGAGCTGAATCAACATCACCTTCAATTTTTAAACGCTGACCAACACGAACATTGGCTGTACGGCTTAGGTTGTTTAATCCAGCCAAATAGTTCAGTTGCAAGTGATATTTACGCGCAATGCTATTTAGGGTTTCACCCGATTTCACAACGTGAATATCCGTTGAGTTATTACTTGCAGTCGTTTGTTTTTCGACTGTTTTCGGCGTTTCAACAGCAGGCACTTCACCCGTTAATTTGAGCTTTTGACCCGCACGTAAGCCCGCTGTACGACTCATGTTGTTGAGGTCAGCAATATAATCCATACCCAAATTATATTTCGAAGCAATCGCAGTTAATGAGTCTCCGGACTGAACGGTATAAGTATCTGGCACGCTTGAACCCGCAGGGATCTTAATACTTTGACCCACTTGCAAGCCGCTATTGGTTGAAAGATTATTGAGATCAGCCAGCTCCGACAGGCTCATCTTCGACTGTGATGCAATGCTATACAAAGTATCACCACGTTGTACTTTATAACTTTCAACTTTGAACTGTGGCTCAGCTTTGACTGGAGATGCTTTGGCACTAATTGTCGTTAAGCTTTTGACATCATTGAGTGGCACATTAATTTTTTGTCCCACCAACAGGTTGCTGCCCGCATTTAAACCCGGTGTTAAATCTGCCAATTCTTGATTTGACAGTGCATAGCGGTCTGCAATCAGTTTCAGATATTCACCACGTTTCACGGTATAAGACTGGGTTGCCACTTTGGTTGGGCTGCTGTTTTTTTCATCGTTGGATTTAGTACGGGATTGAGCTGTTTCTTTTAATGATAGCTTTTGCCCCACACGTACACCACTGGTTACGCTTAAACCGTTATAGTCAGCCAACTGTTTTAAGCTTAAACCAAACTCATCCGCAATGCCTGTTAAGGTATCATTGGCACGAACAGTATAACTCTCAGGTTTAGTCTCAGCTTTCACGGTAGAACGTACTTCTACTTTTTCAGCTTGTGGTTTTGCATCATATAAATAAATCGATGTACCGACATAAAGTGTGGCATTGGCATCCATTTGGTTCCACTTCGCCACATCACGCCAGTTCACCCCATTTTTTGCCGCAATCAACGCCAAAGTATCACCCGGTTGTACGGTATAAGTTGAACGTTTACCTTTTGGCGGCACAATCACAATTTCAGAGTCAGTCTTAACAAAATTTTTGCCTTGATTACGCTTCACTTCATCTGAATCTAAACGGGTATTGTCTGCCACAGATTTTGGATAAGCAAAACCTTTGGTTAACTCTTTACCTTGCAGCTCTGCCACGGACTGACTGGTTTGAATTGCGGTGAGCTTAATTTTACCATCTAAAGGATCCACAATTTCTGTACCTTGAGGGGCCAAAGCTTGAATTTCAGCTACCACTTCAGCTTGTTCTGCTTTCGTCGCAACTGGTTTCAGAACTTCATCGACAGTTTTGCTTTGACCTTCGGCTTGAATTGCCGCGGTTAACTGCTCACGCTCTGCTGCTGAAATTGGTGGCTCAACGGAAACTGGTTTCACTGGGGTCGCTGGCGTAACCGCAACTGGAATACGCGGCGCACTTGGAATATCGCTATTAGCAGCAAAAGCAGCCAGTGCATTAGACCCTTTAGGCGTTGAACCACGAGGCGGCGTCGCAAGAGCAGTACTGCTCGACGACGTTACTGTAGACGAAGTGACAGGCTTTCCTGTTGTGTTTTTTGTTGTTGTCGTCGCTAAAACAGGTGGTGTAGTTTTCGACGGTGTGATCGCTTTGGTGTTTAAGGTCGGCGGTTCAATTTTGCTTGGTTGAATCGTTTGGTTATTTTCAGGCAGTTTGGTATTTGCAGATGCCCACAAGCCGCCTGAACCACCCTGTAATTTTTTCAAACGTACATCCACTGAAGGACTTAAGTCTGCAGGAATTAAAATCCGCATTGGACTTGCACCATCAATCCATTCACCACGGTGCCCCGGATTTAACTGATACAGCTCGGCACGACTTAAACCTGTAATCGATGCAACTTCATTTAAACTCACCGCACCCACAGTAACTTCTCTAAAGTGCGGACGATTGGCAATCGGCGGTAAATTAATGTTATAGGCATTTGGATTTTTAATGATCTGCGCAACCGCCAAGAAACGTGGCACATAATTCATGGTTTCTTCAGGCAGTTTTAATGACCAATAATCTGTCGGCAAACCTGCGGCTTTATTACGGTTAATCGCTTGTTGAATACGGCCCGGACCTGCGTTATAAGCCGCTAGTGCAAGTTCCCACGAACCAAACTGATTATATAAACTGCCCAAGAACTCATACGCAGCACGCGTTGACTCGACCACATCACGGCGACCGTCGTATTGGCTACTTTGTTTTAAGCCATAAATGCGGCCCGTACTTGGAATAAACTGCCATAAGCCCGCAGCCGCAGCACTACTGGTTGCAGCAGGGTCATACGAACTTTCAATCACAGGCAGAAGAGCCAGCTCTGTTGGTAATCCGCGACGCTCGGCTTCTTTAACAGTGTGATACAAATAACGTGAAGCACGTGCACTTAAACGATCCAAATACGGCTGGCGTGAAATGAACCACCCGCGCTGTGCATCAATGCGCGGATTCCAATGATCGCTGTTCATTTTAAAGCCCACGGTCATACGCTTCCAAACATCACCGTGCTTTAACACCAACAGTCGATCCCCTTCCACCGCACGCATGTCGGTTGCAGAAAGTAAATCTTCTAAAGAATCTAGACTATTTGCGTCTAAGTAGTTCGATCCGACTTGTTTGGATTTAGATGTTTGCGTTGCACTTTGCGTCGAGGAGCAACCAGCCAGTCCAAGTGTCGCGAGTGCTGAACCGAGTACTGTAATTTTAAATAATGTCGGTAACATCGGTTGGCCAAAAATGGCAGCTGACTTATACATAAGAAAATCCAAACAACTCGTATAAAATTTATTTTTTAGATCTGCCATTGTAGTAAAGCACGCCGCAGACACAAGGCGTTAATTTAACTTGAAATCAGTATAAATGTTACAAGAAATTAAAAAAGCTGCATCTTATACACTTCTCTAGTGCATTTGCGTTATACAATGGTGCCCGCTTAGTTTTATTTTCAGTTTACGGAAGTTGTGTATGTCACAAACAATTACCCTGTATGTCGATGGTGCTTGTCGTGGAAACCCTGGTCTTGGGGGATGGGGCGCGTACATTATTACAGAAACTGAAGAGCATAAACTGTGTGGCGGTGAAGACAACACCACCAATAACCGTATGGAACTCACCGCGGCCATTGAAGGCATTCTTTTCTGCCCAACCGATGCGAAGTTGGTAGTCTGGACCGATTCAACCTATGTCAAACGCGGCATTACCGAGTGGATTACAGGTTGGAAAAAGAAAAACTGGAAAGACGTTAAAAATCCAGATTTGTGGAAAAAACTCGATGCAACCTGCCAAGGCCGTGATATCGATTGGCACTGGGTCAAAGGCCATGCAGGTCATGAAGGTAATGAAATGGCAGATCAATTGGCAAACCTCGGTGCCGATCAAACACAGGCTCAACTTCGTCAGTCTAAAACAACGACAACAGAACCATCTGTAGATAAAAAAAAAATTGAACCAGACTGGTTATTAAACGACCCTTTTGGTTTGGGTTTCGATGACGAAGAAGCCGATGACAGCGAAGATTTAACCGAAAGTGAAATACACGTTGCAGAACAAGAGCCAAGTTTAGTCGCTGAACCAGAACTTGCTACAACGGTGCCTTCTATTGAACAAACGTCTGAAGTTGCAACAAGTGTGGATTTAACACAACTTAAACAACATCCACAAATTGTGATTACTCCACGTAAGGTTGAGGTCTTTGGGCCTCGACAGCTCATTCTCGATACAGAGACCACGGGTTTCTATTATCAAGATGGCGATCGCATTATTGAAGTTGGTGCGATTGAAATGGTCAATCGAAAGCTTACAGGCAGCTCTATTCATATCTACATCAACCCGAAAAAACCTGTGGGCGATTCTGAAAATGTCCACGGGATCTCTGATGACTTTTTAAAAGATAAACCGCTGTATCAAGAGATTGCTGACACTTTATTTGCCTATCTCAAAGGTGCGGAAATCATTGCGCATAATGCAAACTTCGATATGAACTTCTTAGACATGGAGTTCAAGCGTGCAGGATTTGTTGCGCTTTCTGAAGTTTGTGCAGTGACAGATACCCTCGCGATGGCAAAATCTAAGCATCCGGGGCAAAAAAACTCACTCGATGCCTTAGTTCGCCGTTACGAAATTCCACAGCGTGACCGTACCTTCCACGGGGCCTTACTGGATGCTGAAATTCTAGCCGACGTTTACTTGGCCATGACAGGTGGTCAGGTTTCCTTTGATATGGATGCCCTGTCACATAGTGAACAACAAAATGGGCAAAGTCAGCGTCAAACACTGGATATTGAACTGGTGGTAATTCACCCTTCAGCCGAAGAACTTGAAGCACATGAGACTTGGGTCAAACAATACCAAGAAAAACATGGCACACCCTGCCTTTTTGCCAAATAAATTCTAAAGTTTTTGTTAACTTTTGTATTACAAGATTTTTCAGTTAGGCTATAGTGATAAACAAGTTGCTATGCCTTCTTTGGGCCGCATATAAACACGATAAAACACTAGGATAGGTGCAGATCAATGTCTTACCAAACCTCTATTCATTTTGATCCAACGGCGCTGCTGATAATAAAAAATGAAGTGGATAACTCCATTAAGCTGGTTGAATCAGCTGTGAGCACCTTAGCAGAAGATCAGACTTTACCTTTTGGGATTGACGATGCATTAAACCAATTTGAGCAATGTGCTCAAGTGCTTGCATTGATTGATATGTCGAGCTTGGCCAAAATTGCTGAATATTCCGCAGAGCTTATGCGCAAGATCATGGGGAATCCTGCACAGATTAATACGCAAGATGTGATTGCACTCAGCGAAGGCACGACCATGCTGAAGCGCTATATTGAGTTCATTTGCTTAAGAGAAGTGAAAATTCCACAGTTTTTACTCGATACCTTAAACCGTCTTGAAATTGCATTAGCAAAGCCTCTAACGCAAGAAGGTCAACACATCGAGTCCTTACTGGACTGTATTACCCCAGATTTCAGCCTCCCTCAAGCACCAAGTCTTGAAAAATCTCAATATGTTCACCGCTTGTACAAGCTGTCTTTAAGCCAAATGCTGAAACAAGAAGAAAGCGAACTTGATTTACAAGCAATGAAATTGGTTGGCACTTATTTAGCGGGTCTAGCAGAACAAACGCCGAGTAAACAATATTGGAACTTGGTCTATGTTGCACTCAATCAAATTGAACAATTGCTCATTAATGAACCACGTTTACGCACTTTGATTAGCATCGAACGTAACATTGCACAGTTCTTTACTGCACCTGAACGTTTCAAAGCCAGCCTCACCGATCTTGCCAACATTCTCAGCTTATGTATCAGCCAAGAAGACGAAGTGTCTCAACACATCCGTGGCAAACTCAATATTGGCGACGACCTACTCACAGATACGCAGCTGCAAGTTTTCAGTCGTCATCTGTATGGCCCAGATTTCGACACGATGCATACCATTAGTGATTTGGTAACCACTGAAATGTCGCAAATCCGCAATGACATTGAGTACAACTACCAAAACATGACCCCTGAAAAGACCCAAGAGCTCCAAGCAAAACTAGTCGATCTGGCGAACATCTTCAAAGTATTGAACTTAAATGAAGCGCATAATGACTTAAACCGTCAAGCAGCATCACTTAGTCAAGCAGATATGCTGAAAGATGAAGGTTTTGCGCAGCAGTTGATGAACGTGATCCTGTCGGCAATGAACTCGATTGGCGTGTTAGAACGTCACCATACTTCAAGCCGCCTACAGCTGCGTGTCAACAACATGAATATTTCACTAGACCGTTTAGATGAAGCCCATGCTGCTTTATTGACTGAGGCTAAAACGTCTATTGACTTAAGTAGTCAAGCTTTGGCGCAATATCAGGAAGAGCAAGATTTAGCTACACTTGAGAACACCCCTGCACAACTACGTGAAGTTGCTGGCGCAATGCTGTTCTTAGGCGCTGAAAATGGTCAAACTGCTCTGAATCTTTCAGCAGATTTTGTGCAACAACAAATCACGGCTGAAACTGCGCTCACTGCCGCTCAGGTGAATCATGTACTTGATGCTCTCGCAAGTGCAGATATGCTGATTGATAACTTAAAAAACAAACAGCCTGTATTACACAGTATGTTTGATGTAGCATTGAACAGTAGCCAAAAACTAAAGACTGTTGCCTAATGTCAGAACTTTCACTTGCTTATATTTTCCACCAACAACAATTGTTGGTGGACCATAACTTTCAATTGCCTCGTGTAGAAAAGCTAGCAAGTGATTTAAGTTTTCACTCGGATGATCAAGTGATTGCCCGAGACCTGCTAGACAATGAGCCAATCCCTGAAGGCTTAGAACTCATCCCAATTCGCCAGTTGCTTCCACTCTGGAGCACTAAACAATTCGAACAGGCCAGCCGAGCTATTCAACTGCTAGAATGGCGTCGCAATCATAAATTTTGTAGTCATTGCGGCCACGCCACAGAAGCACATGCCAGCGAATATGCCATGATCTGTCCTGCCTGTGGTTATCATCAGTATCCACGGGTACAACCCTGTGTTATCACCGTCATTACACGAGGTGAAGATGAAATTCTGTTGGCAAAAAATGCGCGTAATACCCGTAGCAATATGTATGGTTTGATTGCAGGCTTTGTTGAAGTCGGTGAAACCTTAGAAGAAGCTGTACGCCGCGAAACCTTGGAAGAAGTCGGCATTCGAGTTAAAAATGTTCAATACTTAGCGAGTCAGCCTTGGCCTTTCCCAAGTAACTTAATGATTGCGTTTAAAGCAGAATACGCATCAGGTGAGCTTTGCTTACAAGAAGAAGAAATCAGCGATGCCCAGTTCTTTAAGTTTGATCAATTGCCTGAAATTCCGTTCAAAGGCAGTATTGCCCATGCCATGATCATGCATGCGACAGAAGGCACAACGGTCGCAGATGATACACGTGAGTGGCTCTAAGCTCACTCACCATCGCTACAACAAATACACTTTAAAACCTAATTACTGCTTAAGCGCATCCTCGAGCGCCTGCATAATTTTTTGCTTGGTCGTGAAGTAACGACTAAACAAACTCGATACTGAACCAATCATTGAAATATGACCAATGCGTGGCACCGTCCAAAGTTGACTGTAGTTGCCTTTTTCTTTCAACCTACGATCCAAATCAACAGCATTGCTTAACCCAACAACATCATCATTCTCAGCAACCAACAGATAATGTTTAACCCTATTCGACTCGACGAAATAATATGGCATCACTTCTTGATAAGGTCTGTTCTGATCAAAAGCATCCGCACAAATTGGATCACCCTTATAGTCAAAATGATAAGGGCCTGCCAAACCAATAATAGCAGTAATTTGACTGCGGCATTGTATTTCATATGGCTTCGGATGATAGAGCGCAGACATCACATTAAACGCGCCCGCAGAATGCCCCATCAACACCACTTTTTCCGTTGAAATTTGATATTTAAGCTGATGTACATTGAGATAATTTAAAGCCAAGCTGAGATCATCAATAGAGGCAGGAAAAATATGCTCAGGCGCCAAGTGGTAGTTAATTACAGCCACATCAAAGCCTTCTTTTGCAAAGGCTTCTCCAATAAAACGATAATCTTTTTTATCGCCATGCATCCATGCACCGCCATGCACAAATACAATCAGAGGACGGTGTTCACGCGGTGTTTGCGTGCGAAAGAGATCTAAACGGTGTCGTGCGCGTAACCCATAAGCTACATTTTCTTGGACCGAATAACCCTTACGCGGTGTTAAACGGTTAAGGGCATAACTACCGACATCATAAATACGAAAGTCACGATAGAGTAATCTTGCATACTCTACCGAATGATTCAGTCTTTGAACAAAAGGCTGAAGCTTATTGAACATTATTTGGCTCAACTTGGTCTGGGTCTATCGCAACAGGCGTTTGCTCTGTCGGTGTTGAATTAATCATTGGTGATGCAAATGCACTGGTCGTTTGCGACTGTTGCTCTATATTATCCACCAGTGTGATAATTTTAGTCACATTACCCACTTGCTGTAACACTTGGTTTAAATCGGTAATTTCAGCACCATTTAAACGTCCCATCACATATAACACGCCATCTTCGGTGTGAATACGCACTTTCGCATCTGAAACAACAGCAGCTTTCATGATCAAGCCACGTGTATTTGCTGTAACTGAGGTGTCTTGCATGATGGTGCTATAACTAATTTGGTTTCCAACTGTAATGTAGTTATGCACGGTTTTGACATCCGACATCGCACGTACATTGTCTTCAGCCAATTGACGTAAGTGTTGATCGGGTACTTGTCCTGTTAATAAGACATTGCCATGAAAACTTTCGATATTGACGCGTGACTGTTTAAAACGACTATCCAATTTATATAAGTTAATTTTTGCAGTACGCTCAATTGAAGAGTCAATAAAGACCTGCCCTAATGAACGTGCACCGCTTTCTGTTCCTACAGCGGCTGTTCCTGTCCCACCCGAAATGAAACTTGCACATCCAGATAAACTTGCGACGCATAATACGGTCATTGCAATACGATTGAACACTCAGCAAGACTCCTCAACTTTTCAAACTATTTTAATTCAGCATTTCAGCTTTGATTTTGTTCAAAGATTAATAAAGTCTTGATCAAAAGTAAAAGCATTTTCTATCCATTGCTGATCATAAGTGAATTTTGAAAAATCTTGCTGTATGGTTTTTGCAATTTCTTTAAAAAAATCAAAACAAATCACATCAAAGCGGCAATAATATTGCTGGAAATGTGGATGATCTTGTAAAAATAACATGGCCGTTTTTGCTATTTTGCGTTGTTTTGAATAGGAAATTGTTTCAATAGCCTGCGCAAAACGCGTTTTTGAACGTGCTTTGACCTCAACAAAAACCAATTCCTGCCCTTTTTGTACAATCAGATCAATTTCGCCAAAGCGCGAGTGATAATTGGACTGTACATGAACATACCCCTGTTCTTCTAGCACAGTCAAAGCTTGTTGCTCTGCCCATTGTCCCAGTTTCATCTCTTTATCTTCCCTACTTCTTTTTTATTTTTTTAATCATCACATTTCGAAAAATTCAATATCGATCAAAAATCTCACGTCTTGATTTTTAAAACCACTGCTGTGAGTCTCTCGAACCAATCAATTCATTTCATTCTGCGTTTTAAAGCCTTCTTGGCGTTTAGATTTCAATCGAATGTCTTACCGACTCCTGCAAATCCATCGCCGACAACATTCTAGCTCACGCCACGACGGACAATTCAGGTAGAATGCTTATCGCGGTATCGGTTGAATGCATCAAAGCGCTCAAACCAACCTATCATTTTATTATTTTGCAGCGCGGAGAAAACCCATGAGTGCCCAGTTATTTGTAGTCGCAACCCCTATTGGGCACTTAGATGACATGACTTACCGCGCAATTGATGTACTAAAATCAGTCAAAATCATTGCTGCTGAGGATACACGAACTTCAGCACAATTACTGAAACACTTTAATATTCAAACTCCACTTACTGCATGCCACGATCATAACGAAAGCAACAAAATTGACATCCTTATTCAGCGTTTGTTGAACGGTGAAGATATGGCGCTTATCAGTGATGCAGGAACACCTCTTATCAGTGATCCAGGTTTTAAATTGGTTCGTGCAGCACAAGAGCATAATATCCGCGTAATCCCTGTTCCTGGCGCTTGTGCTGCCATTGCCGCTTTAAGCTCAGTGGGCTTACCGAGTGATCGTTTCAGCTTTGAAGGTTTTTTGTCTTCTAAACAAACCCAACGACTGGCTAGCTTGGAAAAACTCAAAGACGAAACGCAAACCCTGATTTTTTATGAAGCACCACATCGTATTTTAGACAGTGTCAGTGACATGGCTAAAGTCTTTGGTGCTGACCGCCCTGTCGGTTTTGCCCGTGAAATTACCAAAACCTTTGAAACCATCAAGAAGATGACATTAGGTGAGTTGGTTGAATTTATTGCAAACGATCATCATCAACAAAAAGGTGAGATTGTATTGGTTGTTGGTGGCGCAACCACTGAAAAAGATATGGCACAAGAAAAACTCGACCAGCTTTTAACGCGTCTCTTACAAGATTTGTCAGTGAAAGCTGCATCACAGTTAGCGGCTGATTTGAGCGGCATTAAAAAGAAAATTGCTTACCAACGTGCTTTAGAATTAACACAAGATCAGGCTGAATAAGCTTAGATAGCTTGAAATAAAAGTATTGCTATTCTTTTTGAATGAAAAAAATAAAGAGCAACAGATGTAAGTGCTTTGGCCTTTCTCTGCTGCTCTCCATGTTAAGCGGTTCCATGTGAACCGCTTAACTCAAATTATGTAGTTATGTCATTTAAAATTTATAAGCATGTATATGGGTTGACTGATCTTCAGTTACAATCTCTATCGAATTAGCTTGCTTCTTGGTAAATACGACCGCCGGGTAGTTGGCAAAAGTATTGTTTCAATGCATCAAGACAACGATGGATCTTCATCGGCTGTTGTTCATGCTTTGAAATGATGGCATATAGCGTAAAGTTAGGGAGCTTCCACTCTGGAAGAACTTCCACTAAAGAACCCTTAACCAATTCTTTTTGCACATCCAAATATAAAATACGTGCAACCCCATGCCCATGTTGGCATAAAGTCTTTGTCACTAAAATATTATTACTGGCTACTCTTGATTTCATCTCAAGTTTAACCGCGTCACCTGTCACCACATTTTTAAAATCAAAATCATGATTATTTTTCATAATCGTGATCGGAATAAGATCATGATTTTTCAAGTCTTCAGGTCGTGAAATTGGTGCAGACTGATTCAAATAGCTCGGTGAAGCAACCAAAATCTGTTCCACGCGCGCCAATGGCACAACATGTACGCTTTGATCGTCAACTGTTGGGCTCATTCTGAGGGCAATATCAATTCGCCCATTCATCAAATCCACATAATGATTATCTGCTTCAATATGAATAGATAATCCGCGATGTGCAGACATCCAATGCGACAAAGCAGGAATCACATGATTGGCACCTAACTCTGGCGTAGTGGCTATTCGCAGCTCACCCACAAGATCATCGCGCAATTCATTGATACGTATTTTGCCACGTTCAGCAGCGGCGAGCATTTCTTGACAGCTGTGGAAAAAAGCCTGGCCTGCTTCAGTTAAATTCAACTTTCTTGTTGAGCGATGTAAAAGAACAACTTCCATCTCTTGCTCTAAAGAACGAATTTGCTGACTCACAGCACTTGTAGTGATGCCTAACTCACGTGCGGCACCACTAAATGAACTCTTTTCGACAACACAAGCAAAAACACCCATTGCCCGTAGTTGATCTAACATAAAATTCTCTCTGGATTCATGAGAAGTTTTCATCTATTTGATAAAAACAACTCATTGTATTATACGGTGAATTTTTTGCGTTGCATCCAGATTTTTAATTTAATGGTAAAACTATAGTCGGATTGATTGGCTTGCCATCTAAGCGTACTTGGAACTCTAACATGGTGCGTGTTGCACCTGAGGAGCCCATTTCTGCAATTTTCTGCCCTGCCGTCACATTTTGACCGCTCTTCACATTCATTGCACTGTTGTGTGCATATGCTGTGATATAACCATCAATATGCTTAATCAAAATTAAGTTTCCATATTCTTTCAATCCGTCTGCTGCATACACCACTTGGCCATCTGCTGCTGCATAAATTGGATCACCTTGGTTACCAGCATAACGAATACCTTTCACATTATTTGCTAAATTATAACCTTGCAAAACAGCGCCATTACTTGGTTTTACCCAGCGTAAAGTTGAACTTTTCGAGCTCGCAACAGGTGCTGTCGGTACTTTAGCAGGAGTTGTTGTGGTTGTGGTGGTCGTATTTTGACTCGGGAGACCAACATTTTGACGTTGAATTGGAGCGGTTTGTGTAATAGGTTGCGTCGTGATTGTACGCGGACTACCCGAACCTTTTAAACGTAATGACTGCCCCACATAAATACGATACGGCGCAGCAATATCATTCATGTCTGCAACAGAGGTATAACTCAGCCCATAACGAGTTGCAATACCGCTCAGCGTGTCGCCTGAACGAACTGTATAATAGTCTGGTGCTTTCGCAAAACGTGTTGCATTGTTAACCTGTGGTTTAGAAGCACAACCACTCAAAATAACAGTTGAAACTACAGCTGTGGATAACACGACAGTTTTCAGTAGTGCTGTAGGAATTGCAATGAAACGAATTTGAGACAACACAGACATTTATCTTACTCTCTAAAAATACAAAAAATAATCAGTTTAATTTGCGCTAAGATTAGCAAAAAAGTATGTGAAAATAGTATCTCTGCGCGTATTTTCACAAAGTTATAACAAACAGCTGAATACACTCCCTGTATTGCTCAGCTGTAGTGCCTTTTAAGCACTTATTTGCCCTTGTAATGCATGCAAAACTTCATAGTTGGTTGCATCCATCTGAATAGGCGTAATACTGACAAAACCATTCGCCACGGCGAAAAAGTCTGACTCTACCTCATCATAGCCTCTTTTCGGTTCTGCCACAGCTTCACCTGCAAGCCCAATCCAGTACACTTGACGACCACGTGGGTCAACATGACTGGTAATCGGCTTAGACTGACGACGACGTCCTTGATAAGTAATTTTAGCGCCCTGTAACTCAGCAACATCTGGAATATTAATATTTAAAATATGGCGTGGTGGCAGTGCAGGCAAACCTTGCTTCACAAAATCATGCACCCACTGTGCGGCATGATGATAATCTTCTGGACGATTGTACGAACGGACTTCAGGACCCGCAAGTGATACCGCAATGGCTGGCTGTTTCATTAGACGCCCTTCAAATGCTGCTCCAACAGTACCTGAGTAGAGTACATCATCACCCAAGTTTGCCCCGCTATTAATGCCACTAACAACCAGATCAAACTCAAAGTCAAATAAGCCATTCATGGACAAATAGACACAGTCCGCGGGTGTTCCATTGACTGCCCACATGTCGGGTGCAATTTCGATTGGGCGTAAGGGGCGATCTAAAGTCAAAGCACTGGAAAAACCACTGCGTTCACTTTCAGGTGCTACAATCACCACGCGACCTAATGGACGTAAAGCATGTGCGAGCGCTTGAATACCTGGTGCAAAAACACCATCGTCATTGGCTATTAAAATATTCACTGATGGATCTTCTTCAATCTATATGAGTCTGTAAAAGTCTTATACATCTATTTTGCACTCGTCTTCGTCTTTTTAATCTGCAATTCAAACAGGTAGATTTATGGGTAGCTTGAAAAAACTAAATTTTTAAAGCGAAAAGAAAAGCTATAGAGTCCTCGATGCAGAAAGACTATACATTGAGATCAGGCAATCTGAAAAGATGAAATCATTGATCTGGGTGAGTACTTTACTCTTGCATGGGCAGAACAAAAGAGAGAGCTTAAAAATAGAAGAAAGCGAGTTTAGCTATCACTCACTATTACAGAACATGCTTTTAAGTGTTTGGATATTGAGCCAAGTTATTCGCGTTTTTTACTCATTTCGGATAACAAATCCAGTTGTATTTCTTGTATTTGGGCTAACCTATTCCACTGATGCATCAACAGATGATCTAGTTTTTCATTTAAATGTTGAATTTCCAACTCCGCCTTTAAATTAATTTTATAATCGTTTTGCGAGCGCAATCTGTCTTTGGCTTCCTGTCTATTTTGGCTCATCATAATCACAGGAGCTTGAACCGCAGCAATACAGGATAAAATTAAATTTAATAAAATAAAGGGATAAGGATCGGCAGGATGCGTAACCATGACCACTGTATTAACAATAATCCAAATAGCTAGGAAAGTCGCAAAGCACATGAGAAAAGCCCAACTACCGCCAAAGGTCGCAATTTTATCTGCCAGCCTTTCCCCTAAAGTCCAATTTTGATCCAACTGATTTTCAACATTTTTGGTGATCACTTCATGTTGTTGCAAACTTTTAATCACCTCATATTCAAGATCAGTCACTTCCCCCTTTTCAGACTTTAATAGTGAATGAACATACTGAATTCGATATTTGGTTAAGTCTGCTTGGCATATATAACTTTGAGGCGACCATTCTGGAAAATCATGTGAAATTTCTTCAGTAATAGATTTTCGTATTGCCCCATAGGAATGAGGTTTTTAATGAGGAATTTCTGCCCACAAACTAAACATTCATGACTTTGATTTTTTTCGCTCATGCTCGTTCTCTTTTATAATCATTATAAGTTTTAGGGGAGATAAACATCATCGAATAAATTTTAAACTAATGTCAAATTTTCAGCATCACTCAGAGTAGCTCCTCATTAAGATTTTTCTAGACAGTAGCCATGAATAAAAAAATGCCACAGATATAATCATGATTCTGTGTCTCAAATAAGGCTAAACAAGTCCATATCATCAGGCTAAAAATTAAAAAAATCCAGCTTTAGAGCAAGGAGGCAATCAATGCCTAACTCCGCAAGACCTATACACTTGGGTCTACTTTTTCATGCCATATTGCTCACAGGTATCACCGCTAACGTAGATGCGAATACACCACCTGTAATGTTGACTTCTCCTAAAGATTTTATATACCCAGATGTAGATCATGGTCTAAATGAAAGTCTTTATCCGAATGAGGCCGCCACCGCTAAGGAAATCGCGAACATCATTGAAATGACGATCCGAAAACAATATGCCACAGATATCGCACTACGTGATGCGCATCCTAAAGCACATGGTTGCGTACGCGCAGAATTTAAGATAAATGAGACATTGCCTCAAAACATGGCCCATGGTGTTTTTATTCCGGGAAAAAATTATCAAGCATGGATTCGTTTTTCGAATGGATCGAGTAATGCAAAACAGGCGGATATAAAAAAAGATGCACGTGGCATGGCAATCAAACTTTTAGCCGTGCCAGAGAAAAACCTTTTAGATGAACCTGCGTCTACGCAAGATTTCGTTATGATCAATCACCCTGTATTCTTTGTAAATGACCCCGCTCGTTATCTATCATTTATGCAAGATATCAATAGCGATCGATTTCTAAAAAAACTGCATGTCCCTTTTGCATTAGGAGCTAAAGGAACTTGGATTGCCTTGAACACTAGAAATAAAATTTCAAATCCGCTGCAAACCAGATACTGGTCTATGGTGCCCTATCAGTTAGGAGTCGGCACGCATCGTCAAGCAGTAAAGTACTCTGCTCGTGCATGTTCAAGCGTTGTTAGCCCGATTCCAGCTACTCCTCAAAAGGACTTTTTAAGAGCGGCACTTCGAACGACGTTACAAGATCGTGATGCCTGCATGGAGTTTTTAGTACAACCTCGAACATCCAGCTCAATGTCTGTTGAAGACTCGATGACGGAATGGAAAGAAGACCAAGCCCCTTTCTATAAGGTGGCCACTATTCGTATTCCTCAGCAAGTTTTTGATACCCCTGAGCAAAATAAGTTTTGTGAAAATCTATCCTTTACACCATGGCATGCATTAGCTGAACATAAACCACTGGGTGCGATAAACCGAATGCGCAAAGTCATATATGACCAGATTAGTCGCGTCAGACATGAGATGAATTCGGCTAAACAAACAAACGCTAACAATGTCGAAGATCAATAAGGAGTCCTATGGTTAAACTCAATGGCCTGTTAATCTGTGTGTCTAAAGAAGAAGTCTGTATGGTGATAGAACTCCTTCCAGCACATATTGAATTAACTCATCAAGAAGAAGGCTGCATTTCTTTTGAGGTCAAGCAAAGCCTCGACCCTTTTATCTGGGAGGTGCAGGAAGTGTTTGATAGCATGAAAAGTTTTAAGCATCACCAAAGTAGAACGGCCTCGTCCATTTTGCGACGGTCTTTTGATTGATGCCGTAACGCTTGGCTAGCGTTCTTAAGCTCTCTTGACTATTTTGTATTGCTCGACGCACTGCCTGTGTCGTTGTGGCGCTGCTGTGTAGAACTTGTCCCATAGTGCTTCCTTCCATTTATCTGAGAATATTGCACCATTAAAATCTGGGACTAAACAGTTAGGATGATCATCGGCGATTAAAAGGTTCAAAACAAAAATCTTTATTAAAAAAATGACTGGTCAGAACTTTTCATTGAATTCTAACTGAAAATATATATATTGAGTCTCCGCATCCACCATAAATATGTGATTTTAAAAATGATTAAAAGCTTAACATTACGTAATTTCTTCGGATTAGGCATGGCTATCATGATTTCTCAATCTGCTTTTGCACTAGAGGGATTAAGCACAGAAGAAGCCAACACCATCGTAAAAGAAGATATTGCAGCAGCGCAAGTCATGACCGAATTTTGCCCTGCTTTGGTGGGTCAAGGCCCTAAAATTGAAAGCAACATTCAAACTTTAATTCAAACCTATTTACAAGACCACTCAGATAAGTCGATGACCTATGCAAAATTGCAGTCAGACAGCGAATACCAATCGATTCTGAAAGAAGCTCGTACAGATGCAAATGGTACTGACAAAGCAGAACAAAAGTCAGTATGTGATGACGTTGTAAACTTTGAAGGTTAATTCAAGTTCTACATCTATATCATAAAGAAAGGATGAATAATGAGGTTATTCATCCTTTTTTATTGGACTGAAAAATGTAAAAACGATGAAGCGACTTCAACAGCTTCTATACATTTTTTCGCTTACATTTACTTAAAATTTGTTTAAGCTCATCCTATTATGGCAACAACATGTATGCACTTAGGGTTTAGAATGAATTTAAATGTAATGAAAAAAGTGATTTTGGCAGTTTGCGGTTCTTCTTTAATTGCCATAACTTCGGCTCAAGCAGCCAATAAAGACGAAAATATTGAAGTGACTCCACTGCAACAAGTGACGCAGCAAGAGTTGGCTGCAATTTATGTCCTATCAGAAGTTTGTCCAAGTCTCGTTTCAGACCAGAGTCAGTTTGAAAATGGCTATAATACTTTGGCCAAAGAGTATCTACCGCAACAGAAAAACCCGACTGAATACCTTAAAAGCCTCAGCAAAGAGAAAAAATTTAAACCTATTTTAGCCGAAGCTCAAGCCGATGCAAAAAAAGCAGGTAAAGCGAAAAACCAAGAAATTTGTAAAGAATTGAGCACTTACAGCAAATAATACCAATTGGTTACAATATCTTTGAAATAAGCCGATTTCTCCCGTAGAAGTCGGCAGAACTTTGTCCTAAAATGCAAAGCTCTCGTGCTTATACTAAAGAAATCGGAACCCCTTAGAATGATTCAAAAAAGCGCCCTTGCTGCGGCATTACTCGTACCAAGCATTTCATTTGCAGCAACTGTCTTATCCTCACCACCAGAACTAAATAATAAATCATATGTGCTGATGGATTATGAGACTGGGCAAATCCTCGCATCTAAAAATGAAAATGAAAAATTAGCACCAGCATCAATGACAAAAATGATGACGAGTTTCATTATTGAGCAAAAGTTGTTGGCGGGCGAGCTAACCGAAGATGAAAAAGTTCGGATGAACGAGTCTGCTTGGTGTCGTGGTAGTAGTTCGGAATCATGTATGTATGTGCCATTAAATGGTACTGCGACTGCATTAGAGATGTTACGCGGCATTATCATTCAATCAGGTAATGATGCATCTAAGGCTATGGCTGAGCACATTGCTGGGAACGAAGGCACTTTCGTTCACATGATGAACACTGAAGCAAAACGTATCGGCATGACCAATACCAGCTTCATGAACTCAACAGGTATGCCTGCTGAAGGTCACTACTCCACTGCTAAAGACATGGCAACGCTTGCACAGCACATCATTCACGACAGTTCAAAATATTATCCGATTTATTCTGAAAAAGAATTTACTTTTAACGGTATCAAACAAGGCAACCGTAATGCCCTGCTTTATACTGACCCAAGTGTCGATGGTTTAAAAACTGGTCATACTGACGAAGCGGGTTATTGCTTAACAACTTCGGCTAAACGTGGCCCAATGCGTTTGATTTCTGTGATTTTTGGTGCGCCAAGCATGCAAGAACGCGCAACGCAAACACGTGAAATTTTAGCGTGGGGTTATGCAAACTTTGAAACTAAAAATGTTCAAGCTGCGAACCAAGTTTTAGCAAAATCAAAAGTGTGGTTTGGTAAAGAAAGTGACGTACAAATTGGTTTAGCTGAAACCTTCAACGTAACGATGCCTAAAGGCCAAGCCAACGCAATCAAAACACAACTCGTGGTTCAACCGAAACTGACTGCACCGTTGAAAAAAGGTCAAGTGGTTGGTAAATATGTAGCAAGCCTTGATGGTAAAGTGATTGCTGAAAAACCACTTGTGGCGCTAAAAGATGTTGAAGAAGCAGGTTTCTTTGCACGTATGCTTGACCACATCAAACAATTCTTCTCAAACTTATTCTAAGTAATATTTAGACTTAAGTTAAAGCATCCACACCTCGGTCTGGGTGCTTTTTTTATTTTATAATGGGTACCTACGCAAAGGCAGAACACCAACATGGCTAAAAATATTCGCCCCTATTTAAACAGTACTCCACAGCTTGGCAACAACTGCTATATCGATGAAATGTCGGTAGTGATTGGTGATGTCATCTTGGCTGAAAATGTTTCTGTGTGGCCTTTTGCTGTGATTCGTGGTGATGTAAATCATATTCGGATTGGTAAAAACTCGAATGTACAAGACCATGCAATGCTGCATGTTAGTCATAAAAAAGCAGATAAACCAAATGGCTCGCCTTTAGTGATTGGTGAAGATGTTACGATTGGTCACCATGTCACCTTACATGGCTGTACCATCGGCAACCGTGTTTTGATTGGTATCAATAGCATTGTTTTGGACGATGTCATCATTCCTGACGATGTTATGATTGGCGCAGGAACACTAATTCCGCCAGGGAAAGTGCTTGAGAGTGGCTACTTATATGTCGGTAGTCCTGCCAAAAAAGTTCGACCTCTGACCGAAAAAGAATTAGCATTTTTACCGTATTCAGCACAAAACTATGTCAAAGTATCGGGGCATTATTTAGAGTCATAATCATTGGGGGTATTTCCCCCCGCATTTGACAGATACAATAATGTTCTTAGAATCTGCTGCAAAGCCTTTGAGTTTTTTTGTTCGCATATCATATTGCCTGACGATGCTGTGAGTATAAACACCGAAAATTCATACAAGGAAACTATTTAATTTTTAGCCTCTTAATAGCACTTGATAAACCTTGTGCAATCTGACTAAAATTTCAACAACTATTATTAATTATTAAAACGATGCCATCTATCTATCAATTAAAACCAGCATTTCAAAATCTATTACGACCTTTTGTACAACTGTTATATAAATCTGGAATTACAGCAAATCAAGTCACTTTATTGGCGATGTTTATTTCAATTTGCTTAGGCTATTTCTTATATTGCTATTATCTGACTCATCCTATTTCATGGTTATTGTTGTTATTTCCATTGTGGATGCTCATTCGTATGGCCTTCAATGCAATTGATGGCATGTTAGCGCGTGAGTTTAAACAGCAGTCCAACTTGGGTGCTTTTTATAATGAATTGTGTGACATTATTTCCGATACTGCACTCTATCTTTGTTTTATTGCCTTTGGTTTTATTAATGCAAAACTATTATTGCTGGCCATTTTTCTTGCCCTGCTCAGCGAATATACAGGTGTAATGGCGCCACTTATTGGCAAAGAACGGCGTTACGATGGCCCAATGGGTAAAAGTGATCGCGCTTTTTGGCTCAGTTTAATTGCTGTTATTATTGTGATATTTCCGTACATCAGTACAAATCTACAACTTCTCGGTAGAATTTGTAATGGCATTCTTATTCTCATTGCTCTACTGCTTCTGCTCACCATATTTAACCGAATTAAAAATAGTTTAAAGACAACTTCTTCATAATTTTATTATTCAGAGTAAAAATAGATGTATAACAATAGTCAACACACTTTTACCAGTCATGATGGGACCGAACTGTTTTACCAACACTGGGCAACGGCTACACCATCTACAACAAAAAAAGCCATTATTCTCTTTCACCGTGGCCATGAACACTCGGGGCGTATGGCGCATTTAGTTAACGAACTTAATTTACCAGTTTTCGATTTCTTTGCATGGGATGCACGCGGCCATGGTCATTCGCCCGGTGAGCGTGGTGATGCGCCAAGCTTTTCTGCATGTGTCAAAGACATTCAAGCTTTCGTACAACATATTGAACAGCAATATGCCATTTCTGCGGAAAATATTGCCGTAGTCGCACAAAGTGTTGGTGCTGTTTTAGCTGCAACTTGGGTGCATGATTATGCGCCTAGAGTTCGTGCACTCTGCTTAGCTTCTCCTGCTTTTGATATTAAATTATATGTGCCCTTTGCTGAACCAAGCTTAAGGGTGATGGCAAAGTTGCGTGGTAATTTCTTTATACAAAGTTATGTCAAAGCCAATATGCTCACACATGATAAACAACGCGCGCAGAGTTATGATACCGACCCTAAAATTGCCAAAGCAATTTCAGTCAGAATGTTATTGGGGCTATATGATGCATCAAAGCGTATTGTTGCAGATGCACAAAATATCTTTGTTCCAACACAGATTTTATGTTCAGGCTCAGATTTTGTGGTCTTCCAAAAACCGCAGCAACAGTTTTATCAAAAACTACCGCATCCCAAAAAAGAATTTCATATATTAGATGGCTTCTTTCACGATACTTTGGGTGAAAAAGACCGTCATATAGCGACTGAAAAAATCCGTCGTTTTATTCAGCAATGTTTTGCTGTGGAATATCAAGCCCCTGATCTTTTAAATGCAGATAAAATTGGTTCAAGTTGTGCCATTGCAGAGGATCTTAGTGCGCCACTCCCAGCGAAATCCATGAAGAATGCATTTTGGGAGTTGACTAAAAAGAATTTGAAAATAGGAAGCCATTTATCTAAAGGCTTAAAAATTGGCGAAGATACAGGGTATGACTCAGGTAGCACTTTAGACTTCGTTTATCGTAACCAAACAGAAAGTGCTAATCCGATTGGTAAAATCATTGACCGACAATATCTCAATGCGATTGGTTGGCGTGGTATTCGTGTCCGTAAACAGAACATTGAACATCTGGTGCAGAAATACGCTGACATTCTCATCAAAAAGCGTAAACCACTCAGAATTATGGATATTGCTTCAGGACACGGTCGTTATATTTTAGATGCAGTTACACAACTTCCGAAACGCCCAGACTCGATTTTATTGCGCGATTATAGTGATATTAATGTCCAAGCTGGGCAACAAATGATTGCAGAACGAGGCTTAAGTGATGTCGCTGAATTTGTTCAAGCCGATGCATTTGATACACAATCACTTGCATCAGTCAAACCAAAACCGACGTTGGCTGTGGTTTCTGGCTTATATGAATTGTTTAGTGATAATGACCTGCTGCGACAATCACTGGAAGGCTTAAACAAAGCCATCCTCAAAGATGGCTATTTAATTTATACAGGTCAAATTTGGCATCCTCAGCAAGAATTTATTGCACGCGCCCTAACCTCACATCGTGAAGGTGATGCATGGGTCATGCGTTTACGTTCTCAGGCTGAAATGGATGCCCTCGTTGAAGCAGCAGGCTTTAAAAAAGTGGATCAATGTATCGATGAGTTTGGAATATTTACCGTGTCCGTTGCCCAAAAGCTTTAAAATCACAGGATGACATGATCAGTCTTTGAATCATGTCATCCATGTAAAACTTTAAAATAATAATCTGTGGACGTTTTATGCAAATACTGAAAAAAGAAACAGGCACTTGGAAATGGGGAATCCTGTGTTTGATTTTCCTTGCACCGTTTTTCTTTCTCACTTATGGATTTGCAAATCACTATGCATCACAACTGCCTAATGTGCCGAGTATTGTCTATGACTGGGAAAAACACATCCCGCTTTGGTCATGGAGCATCGTGCCATATTGGTCCATTGATCTTTTTTACGGTCTATCTTTGCTGTTATGTTGGAATAAATTTGAGCTGAAACAGCATGCACTTCGGCTATTTAGCGCACAGCTGATTTCGATCAGTTGCTTTCTTCTTTTTCCACTCAAATTTAGTTTTGAACGACCACCTTTAGATGGCTTTTTTGGCCTATGGTTTGATGTTTTGATGGGTTTTGATAAACCTTTTAACCAAGCACCTTCACTCCATATCGTTTTATTGATCATCCTTTGGGACTTCTTCCGCAGACACAGCTCAGGTCAGTGGAAATACCTTGTCGACCTTTGGTCATTTTTAATTGGCATATCGGTACTCACCACATGGCAACATCATTTTATAGATATTCCAACAGGTTTATTGGCAGGTGCATTGTGTTTGTGGCTATTTCCAATTACGGCAAAATCACCCTTTAAAAAAGATGGTTTGCAGACTTTAACGCCAAAGCATTTAAAGTTAGGCAGTTATTACCTATGCGGCGCATTACTTTTCCTAATCTTGGCCTATCTGTTCCAACCTTGGGGATTATGGTTACTTTATCCAGCAATCAGTCTATTTGGCGTTGCTTTAAGCTACTATTTAGTTCGCCCTCATTTCTTCCAAAAGCAAACAGATGGAAGTTTGAGCATTGCCGCTACAATGTTATTTGCCCCTTACCTAATCTTTGCGTGGTTGAACAGTCGAATCTGGACAAAGAAACATCCCGAAGACTCCAAAATTTTAAAAATTGAAAACACAACCATTTTTTTAGGGCGCATCCCAACACGTTCTACAATACAAAAATATCAGGCCGTTTTTGATTGTGTTGCAGAGTTGCCAGTGAATTCAAAAAATTCATATTTTCAATACTCAAGTTTAGACTTAATTCCTTTACAGGCCGACCAACTTCAACGTGCGGTTGAAGTGTTCAACCAATTAATGGCAGCAGCTTCAAGCCAGAGCACACAACAGCATGTATTAATTTACTGTGCGCTGGGTTATTCCAGAAGTAGTGCTATTCTCTGCGCTTGGCTTATGCAACAGCAGCATGCAACACAGGTAAATGAGGCCATTCAAATAGTTCAATCCGCTAGACCATGGGTTAGACTGAACGACGTACAAATCAAAAATCTCAATACTTATCAGTTAAAACTCAAAGGATCAGCCCCATGAAAATGCAATTTTATGTGGCGGCAAAACTTTTATCTACAACGTATGGTTTGTTATTTTCAGGCTATGTCGCGTTTGTCTTAACCATTTTGGCTATACTACTTAAAAGCTGGCAATCTCTTGAGTTTTGGATATTAATTTTTATATGTTTCGGTTTGATGGCGATACAGCATTACCTAGCACTCAGGTTGAAATTTGATGCTGAACTCATTGAAGTGATTGCGCAACAATCTGATACAGTGGCCATCGAAGACTTAACGCAACAGTTTGATCAATCATTACTGCAATTTAAGCTCATACCAAAATCGAAAGTGGGTCGAGATTGGTCTTTGCGCTTTGCAGGCTGTTTCCGTTTGTTTAAACTGCAAATAACTATATTGTTTATACAATATATAGTTCTAATGATTCTAATTTATAAATTATTGGCACAATAAACCTCTTTCTACTGGCTAAAAGTCCATTGAAATTATTGATAAAATTGGTTTATGCAATGAATAAAACTCCGCTTCAAAACGAGAAAAAAACAGCTTTAGAGCAAACTCAAAGTCATTTTGCGACTCATTCTATTGCCCGTTTAATTGCATTTTTTACACGGCGTGGAGCGCGTCTGCTAACGGGTACACGTAGTTTATGGATCGGTTGTCAGCCTGTGCCCAAACAGCGTATTTATTACGCCAACCACAATAGCCATATCGACTTTATACTGCTGTGGTCATCTTTGCCGACAATCATGCGACGGAAAACCAAGCCTGTGGCTGCTTCTGATTATTGGCTGAAAGATGGCTTTCGCCAATTCCTTATTAAAGATACCTTCAATGGTATAACGATTCAGCGTAACCGAGATGATCATACTGATCCATTACAACCCGTTAAAGATGCGCTTGAACAAGGTTACTCGATTATCTTTTTCCCTGAAGGTACGCGCAATCTAAATGATGATATTGAATTACTACCCTTCAAAAGTGGCTTATATAATTTGCACAAACAGTTTCCAGACATTGAAATTGTTCCCGTTTGGATTTCAAATTTAAGACGGGTTATGCCCAAAGGCGCATTTATCCCTCTACCTTTGCTTTCTACAGTATGCTTTGGTTGCCCTTTAGAACAACATTTAGACATGGATAAGGACATCTTTATAGATTATGCACAAAAACAATTATTAAAATTAAAAGAGGTTGAAAATCAATGATGTTAGACAACCTTAATAAAACCTATGCCCTATTTGCTATTTTTGCAGGCATTTTAGTTTTTGCTTCAACTGTTGGTTTTATTCTCAAACAAAAAGCAGGCTCTCAATCTTCACCAGTTATCGATAACTTAAATGCACGAATCAATGCATGGTGGGTCATGCTCATCGTGATTGCTGCTGCAATTTTACTCGGAAAAACCGCATTTATTGTATTATTTGGAATTATCTCTTTATTTGCCCTACGTGAGTTCATTAGCTTACTGCCGACCAGACGGGGCGATTATTTTCCATTACTGATTGCATTCTATTTTGTTATTCCCTATCAATATTATTTGATTTATACCGACTGGTATGGGCTGTATTCAATCTTTATTCCACTCTATGTATTTTTATTAATTCCTATTGCCAGCTTAAAACAAGAAGACACCACCCATTTTCTAGAACGTAGTTCAAAAATTCAATGGGGGCTCATGGTCAGCGTATTCTGTATTTCACATGTTCCAGCATTGTTGAATTTGAAACTCCCAGAGTTTAAAGGTGAACCAATTTGGCTAGCCATTTGGTTAATTATGGTGGTTCAAGCCTCTGACGTGTTGCAGTATGTGTGTGGAAAATTATTTGGTAAACACAAAGTTGCACCCGTTTTATCCCCATCAAAAACAGTCGAAGGCCTACTCGGTGGTATTTTCTTAGCCACAGCTTTAGGGACTGCAATGGCTTGGTTAACGCCGTTTAGCTATGTTCAAGCTGCTTGTATTGGATTGGTTGTTTGTATCTTTGGCTTTTTTGGCGGCCTCGTTATGTCTGCGATTAAACGTGATCGTGGTGTTAAGGATTGGGGGCAACTCATTCATGGCCATGGCGGAATGCTTGACCGCATTGATTCTATTTGCTTTTCTGCACCTATTTTCTTTCATATACTTAGATATTGGTGGAGTTAATTGGAAAATTGGGTTAGACAAATATTTAAACGATAAATTTCCCCTAGTCCAACCCAGTTTCAGCACTCGCTTGGCTTGTATTCTGCCTCATGATATTTTGTCGATGCTGCATAATGTCTATGTGGTGTTACCTTACAAGCGCCCTTTTGTCATTTTTTATTTTCTTAACCACTTCCCAACACTTCTCAAACCAAAGCAAATCTCCATAGCCACCACCGCCTAAATTTTGTAGAATAGCCCTTTTACCCCATGGTGCTTTTATATGACCGCTTGGACAGCTCACGTCACCGTCGCAACTGTTGTTGAAAAAGACGGAAAATTTCTATTTGTAGAAGAGCATACTGCGGGTGTGACACACACTGTATTTAACCAGCCTGCAGGCCATGTTGAATCAGGTGAAACACTCATCGAAGCTGCCATTCGTGAAACTATGGAAGAAACTGGACATGAAGTGTCTATAGATGCGTTATTGGGCATTTATACCTATACACCACCCATGTTTCCAGACCGCACGTATTATCGTTTCTGCTTTTTAGCGCAGTCACTCCATCACCATCCAACCGCCGAACTCGATACAGGTATCGTGGGTGCAGTATGGATGACTCTGGATGAACTACTCGAAACGGCTCGTGCACGTAGTCCATTGGTGATTAAAGCGGTTCAAGACGCACTCGCGGGTCAAAAATATCCTTTATCGCTCGTTTATGAGCACCAAAACTCTCCCTTTATTTCAAGTTTGGATGCCTAGTCCTATGCAACAACGTGTCATCGTCGGTATGTCGGGTGGTGTAGATTCTTCTGTTTCTGCTGCTCTTCTTCTTCAACAAGGTTATCAAGTTGAAGGTCTTTTCATGAAGAACTGGGAAGAAGACGACGGCACGGAATACTGCACGGCTATGGAAGACTTAGCCGATGCTCAAGCGGTCTGTGACAAACTAGGGATTAAACTACACACTGCTAACTTTGCTATGGAATATTGGGATCGTGTATTTGAGCATTTCTTAGCGGAATATGCTGCGGGCCGTACTCCAAACCCAGATATTTTATGTAATAAAGAAATCAAATTCCGTGCGTTCTTAGATCATGCCATGCAATTGGGCGCGGACTTTATTGCGACTGGTCACTATGCACGTCGCGGCGAAACTATGACCAACTCTAAAGGTGAGGAATACGCACCTTTACTGCGTGGTTTAGATAAAAACAAAGACCAGACCTATTTCTTACACGCTGTGCATGGCCGTGAAATTAATAAGACGTTGTTCCCTGTAGGGGAAATTGAAAAGCCTGAAGTGCGTAAAATTGCGGAACAATATGACTTAGTCACAGCGAAGAAAAAAGACTCAACAGGCATCTGTTTTATTGGTGAACGTCGTTTTAATGACTTCTTAAAACAATACTTACCTGCACAAGCTGGAAAAATCGTCTTAGATGATGGCAAAGAGGTTGGTGAACATCACGGCTTAATGTACTATACGCTCGGTCAACGCGGTGGTATTGGTATTGGTGGTTTGAAAGGTGTGGCTGAAGGCGCATGGTTCGTTCTACATAAAGATATTGAAAACAACCGTTTGGTGATTGGTCAAGGTCATGAACATCCACTCATGCAAAGTACTACACTTTGGAGTGAAACAATTGACTGGGTCGCAGGTGAAATGCAGATTCCTGAAACAGGTTTCCGTTGTACCTCACGGACGCGCTATCGCCAAGATGACCAAGATTGTGTGATCTTTAATGATCCGACTACCCCAGGTGGCGTACGTGTTGAGTTCGATGAACCCCAACGTGCTGTGACTCCGGGTCAGAGTGTCGTATTCTACTCAGGTGAAGTTTGTTTAGGCGGTGGCGTGATTCATCATACCAATGCTCCTAAACCTGATTTTATTTAAAGGATTTTAAGACATGGCTGAGTTACCGTTTCAACAGCCTCAAACTTTGAACGAACGCCAAAACCGAGCTTTGGCGTTGGCGGCTGTTTTTCAGTCCGCGCAACTAACGCATATGACCGCCTTAAGCGGTCAGCAAAGTATTGGGGAAAGCGGTAACTTCTATTTAGAGCAGTTGATTAAAGCCAGTTTAAATATCCGACCAAAGGGCAACCAAAGCGGACAAACTTTAGACTTTTTTCATCAGCTGGCAGACATCTCCTTAGGACTAAAAACCTTAGAAAGTAGCATTACCCAGCCCTTTAATACCTCACCCAAAACTCGAATTCCCAAATTATCCACTGCTAAACTTCCCATGACTTATGCCATGGCACTCTTACAATTAGAAAAGAAAGTGTATAGCAACCCCAAATTCGTTGAAATTATTGAACAGTCCCAACAAAAAATCTTAAGACAGCTTTCTTTTTTCGATAATAACTATTTACACCCAAGCATCATTGCCAACCTCGCACAAACCTATGTCGACACTGCAGGGCAAATTAACCCACGCATTATGGTGCGGGGCAATGCAGAAGCATTTAAAGATTCATCGCATACCAACCGCATTCGAGCTTCCCTCTTTACTGGCTTACAAATGGCGCATTTATGGCGTCAGCTCGGTGGAAGTTCATGGGGCATGGTGTTTAGCAAACGCAAATTGCTCAAAGATATTCAAGATCTCGCTCGTTTACAGTATCAGGTGATTTAACACATGATCGACGGGCTTTTTAGTTTTACGTTTAATTCCAAAGTTTAAGGAATCGCTATGAACGCTTTAACCGCACTTTCTCCATTAGATGGACGCTACGCTAGCAAATGTGATGCGCTTCGTCCTTTCCTCTCTGAGTTTGGTTTAATCCATGCTCGTGTGACTGTTGAAGTGCGTTGGTTACAAGCGCTTGCAAACCGTCCAGAAATCACTGAAGTGCCTGCTTTCAGTGCTGCGACCAATGCTGCACTTGATGCAATTGTTGCTGACTTTTCTGAAAACGACGCCAACCGTATTAAAGACATCGAACGTACTACAAACCATGACGTCAAAGCGGTTGAGTACTTCCTGAAAGAAAAAATTGAAGGCATCGAAGAGCTTAAAAATGCGGGTGAATTCATTCACTTTGCATGTACGTCTGAAGACATCAACAACTTGTCGCATGCATTAATGCTGAAAAGTGGTCGTGATGTATTGGTTGCATCTATGCAGCAAATCATTGACTCAATCGTGGCATTGTCTGAAAAGCATGCTGACCAACCTATGTTGTCTCGTACACATGGTCAGACGGCAAGCCCAACCACTTTGGGTAAAGAAATGGCAAACGTAGCGTACCGTCTTGCGCGCCAAATCAAACAATTCAAACAAGTTGAGCTTTTAGGCAAAATTAATGGTGCGGTAGGTAACTATAACGCTCACCTTTCTGCTTACCCAGACATCAACTGGCCTGCACACTCACAAGCATTCGTTGAGTCTTTAGGTTTGAGCTTTAACCCGTACACCACTCAAATTGAGCCGCATGACTACATGGCGGAACTATTTGATGCTTTACGTCGTTTCAATACGATTTTGATCGACTTTAACCGTGACGTTTGGGGTTATATCTCGCTTGGTTTCTTCAAGCAAAAACTCAAAGATGGTGAAGTGGGTTCTTCAACGATGCCACACAAAGTAAACCCTATTGACTTTGAAAACTCAGAAGGTAACTTAGGCTTAGCCAATGCAGTACTGGCACACCTTGGCGAAAAACTTCCTATTTCTCGCTGGCAGCGTGACCTAACAGACTCAACTGTACTACGTAACATGGGTGTTGGTTTTGCACAAAGCTTGATCGCTTTTGAAGCTTGTTCAAAAGGCATTGGTAAACTTGAACTCAACGCTGCACGTATTGATGAAGACTTGAACAATGCACAAGAAGTTCTAGCTGAACCAATTCAAACCGTTATGCGTCGTTACAACGTTGAAAAACCATACGAAAAATTAAAAGCATTAACTCGTGGTCAAGCGATGACGCGTGACATGATGGTAGACTTCGTCAATGGTAATGAACTTGAAGCTGTCCCTGCCGCTGACCGCGCACGTTTAGCGGAAATGACACCTGCAACCTATACAGGTAATGCAGCTGAACAAGCAAAACAAGTTGCTGACTTAATTTCTAAAATCTAATTTTTAGAAATTGAAAAAAGCGGAGCTTCGGCTTCGCTTTTTTATCTATAATTCAAACAAGAATCTCCTATACGCATAATTGAAAAACCAATAAAAATGATGACAATCCTGAAAAGTACAACAACGAAAGCTCACCTTGACTATCAACTGAAAAAGCCGCATTGGATTGCGCTCATTGTACTCACTGTCGCCATTGCTTTCGCATCGATCCATCCCCTTGAACTCAGCTCTTATATTCTGCATCAGGTCGGAACCGTATTCATGTTGGTGACGCTGATCATTTGCCTCTATAAAATGGGGCTCAGCTTAATCAGTTTTATGCTTTATATTGGATTTTTGCTGATTCATATACTCGGTGCGCATTATCTATATTCTTATGTACCCTATAATGAATGGTCAATTCAATATTTAAACCTCGACCTCAACCAAAGTTTAGGTTGGACGCGGAATATGTATGATCGCTTTGTACATTTAGCATATGGTCTGCTGCTCTACCCGTTTTTCTACCGTCTGTTTCAAGTGTGGCTGCCTCAACTTTCTAAACTCACCCTATTCTTGCTGGTCATTCAATTTGTGATGGCAAGTAGCCTCATTTACGAATGGATTGAATGGTTTATTGCGATGGGCTTATCGCCTGAAGATGCTGAAAACTACAATGGGCAACAAGGTGATATTTGGGACGCACACCAAGACATGCTTTTAGCCACAGTTGGTGCAATCATCACAGGCATAGCCTGTCTATTGAAAAAGTAATCATTTTGCCTACGATTCGTCTAGCACAACAATTAACGACGATACAGGACTCATTCAAGCGCAAGTGATTTGTACATCAGTTTTAAAAAACAAAAAAACACCACGTCAGGCGTGGTGTTTTTAACTCTCTTAGTCTTTCGCAGACTCATCTGTTGGCACTTCAGTAATTCGGCCACCGCGAGCAAGGAATGCCGCAACTTCGTCTTCAAGTGCTTGGCGTTGTTTTAATTTTGCAGTCACCGTCAGTGTTTCAGCTTCGGCAACATCACCATCACTTGCAGCATTATCAGAAGAATCTGATGCGCCTTTTTCCGCTGCTTGAGCTTCGTCTTCGTCGACTGCTGAGTCTTCTACATCATCATAATCATTTGAATCAGTCATCTTAATCTCCCCACAAATGACATTTTAGGTTCCCATGAATTACTGGTTTCCAATTATGTTGAAATTTAACAAGCTCTCAGCCTTTCGCATAGTCTTATTCAACGGAAAATCGTATCTTTTTTAATCAAAATCGTAATCTTATTTTACGACTGGCTAAAAAATAACACTTCCTTTCTTACACAGCATAACGCGTCTCTTTGAGCAACCCTAAACCATTGGCCTGTGCCATAAAAGCATCTTTTAATACAGGCAATTTTTCAACCTGTTTCAAACCAAAGTTTCGCGCCCATACCACAGGAAAGAGTTGTGTGGTTTCCATCCAACCGATGGCAGACATACTATGCATCATGGCATCATTTTGTCCTTTACGGCGGTGTTCATAACGCTTCAGTGTTTGCTCATGTGCCCACACGCCACGTGCTAGATCATGTAGTAATACATCACACAGTACAGCCGCATCAAGACAACCAATATTCACCCCCTGTCCTGCTAAGGGATGAATCACATGAGCCGCATCACCAATTAAAGCCAAGCCCGCTTTAACATATTGCTGTGCAGCACGTGCTTTGAGTGGGAAAGTGGCACGCGGTGTTGCTTCCAACACTTCGCCTAACATATGATGACTTTCTCGCGTTAACAGCTGGGTAAATTCAGCAACTGAAAGTGCAGCATATTCTTCTGCATAATCATCGGGGAGCGTCCATACGATAGACTGCCAATGCCCTGCTTGCTCTGGTTTTAAACTCGCCATTGGTAAAAATGCCAAAGGCCCCGTTTCTAAAAAAATCTGACGTGCAACGTGTTGATGAGGCTGTGCAGTGCGAATGGCACAGCTTAAACCAGCCTGTTTGTAGTCCAGCACATCGATATCGATAAACGCTTGTTCCCGTACAAAAGAGTTTGCACCATCTGCACCAATCACCAGTTTGGTTTTCAACACCGTACCATCGGCCAAATGGATATACCATAGCCCAACACCTTCTTCGACACGCGTAACTTTAACTTGGGTGCGGTAATCGTTGAGTACAGCAAGCATCTGCTGTTGAATCGCTAAATTAAGCAAACTTGGCTCAACCATAGAACCGAGGGCTTGTTCGCCATGTGGTTCCTGCTTGGACGCATGACCAAAGTTAATTTCACCATAGCCATTTTTATTCCACACCTGCATGCCACTATACGGCATCTGGCGGGCAATTTTATCCCAAACATCAACGGTTTTAAGTAGGTGTATCGTCGCTTGACTGAGTGCCAAGACACGTGGGTTTGCAACACTTAAGGTCTTGTGCTCATCTAAAATAGGTGCAGCATCCAATACGGTAGCTTGCACACCGCCTTGTGCCAAAAGCAAGGCGGTCAGTCCACCAACCAAACCACCGCCAATAATCACCACATCTAAAACATCAGTTTGAACATGACTCATGCTTTTAGCCCCATGGCATAGTTGGCAACGAGTGGTTTAATGCCTGGAATCGTATCAAATGCGACCAGACCAGTATTCCGAATAAACTTTAAGATTGGATTGCTATTGCTAAAGCCTCGTACCACCGAATCACAGAACTTAATTACGCGTTGTTGATCGGTCAAACGTGAAGCCTCATAGGCTTGCAGCATTACGGCATCGCCCAAGTCGGCATTTTGCGCAATTTGCTCCGTTAAATAACGTACTAAGACGTGCGCATCTCGCATACACAAGTTAAAACCTTGCCCCGCAACGGGGTGAATGGTATGCGCAGCATTGCCCATTAAGACCACTCGTCCTACGGCCTGCTTTTCTGCTAGTACTTGTGATAATGGAAAGCTAAAACGCTTACCTGTTTTTTGAAACTTTCCTGCACGGTCGCCATAAGTGTCTTGTAAGGCATCTAAGAAATGTTGGTCATTTTCATCGCCCAACCATTCACCTTCAGTGCCTTTTTTCACAGGCCAAACTACTGAACGACGGTATTCTCCCGGAAGAGGTAATAGTGCCAATGGTCCTAAACTACTAAAGCGCTCGAAACCCACATGGTTGTGCGGTTTTGAAGTTTGTACTGTAGTGACGATAGCGACCTGATCATAATCATGTTCTGAAGCACCAATTCCTAAGGCTTTACGGCAGAATGAATCACGTCCATCTGCAGCAATGACGAGTTTTGCTTGCAATGACAGTTGTTCTTCTCCACGACTCGCGTCTATGTAAGCCATATCGGCATCTTGGGTCAGTTGGGTGACTTGTACACCATCAATCAACTCAATGAGTGACTGTTTTTGAACTTCCGTCAGTAGCACACGACCGAGCCATGCATTTTCGATGACCTGACCGAAACTTTCGACTTTTTCTTGTTCTGCTTTAAGGCGCGCCTTACCAAAGCTACCTTGTTCGGTGATATTTACTTCTAAAATAGGTGTTGCATGTTCTTGTAACGCTCTCCATAAGCCTAGTTCTTGGTAAATTTGGACTGTACGACGTGACAAGGCGCTGTTTCTTGCATCAAAGCTAGAGTGGTATGGCGCAAGGTTTTCATCATCATAATTTGGGTATTTGATCGCCTCTAAAAGCTTCACCGCAATGTTTTGTTTGGCTAACATCAACGCCAGACTGAGTCCGACCATACCACCACCGACTATGATGACTTCTTGTTGCATGCTTCTATCCTTTTTATGGCGTACCTAAAGTCAAAAACTTCAAATACCTATAAGTTTTAATGGATTTATATTACATCAAAGATTTTCTTTTTTATAATGAAATGGATGTTTTTACGTACTTTCACCGTAAAGTGTCATGTCATGATTTCTGAAAAGACAATCTTTTCGATTTTCATCAAAACTTCTTCAGGACACTGTTTAAATAGACTTATAAGAAATGTGCAACTTTAAACAAATAATGATCATGAAAAATGAATAATACATAAAAAAGCCCAACCACTTCAGATTGAGCTCTTCAACAAAACATAAGCAATTGAATTTAAAATGTAATTCAAAGGATTACGTATAAGGTGTATTATGTTATTTTTAGAAAAATTTAACATTATTGACATGACTTTATAGCCTCTTCTCTGTCCTTAAAATTTATTAAGTTATTATTTTTCAAACAAAAAAAGTTTATAAATTCATATTGTCTGAAATTTTTTTCACTTTTTAGTTCAATTCTAATTTGTGTCTCTAAAAAATCTGATTTCAAACTATTTTTTGAAAAGCAAAAAACATGTTTACTTTCTTTTTGGCTGATGTTTTTTAGACTTCTTTCATAAATTTGTTTTGATAATTCATCATTAAAGTTTCCGTTGATACTCTTAAAAGACGTATCGAACATGGAAAAATCGATAGCCTCTTTAATTTCTTCAGTTTTCAATGCACAAATATTTATGCCATCTACAATTTCGTATTTGAAATAGTCCACACGTTTTTCTTTACAACCAATTAATGATAATGATGAAAACACTAGGCTTAAAAAAATTATATATTTCATTAGGATAAAGTTCAGTAAATTAAGAAAAGTAATGGAACTACCGGAATTAAAGTAATATTTGAGACTAATTGATATCCTACAGGATTATTAATGATTGGTTGCATAACCTGTCTTATGTATTGTGCGTTATTACTTCTATGATTCCGCCAAGCGATACTAAAATTGATTTCCTTATAACCTTCAATTATTCCAAAATAATCAGCGACTATATTCGCTTGTTGTTCAGGATTCAATTTTTTAAAGTCAGTATCTTTTGTTAAGCTATAGTCATAAGGATCATATACTGAGTCAGGTAAAGTCCACTCTAATGTTTGTAATACTGCTCCTCTACTCAGTACATTGATGCCTTTTTGAAATTGCCAAACATGAGTCATTTCATGAATGAAAGTGAGTTTGGCTCTTATTCTTAAATCACTACCATTCACTCTGATTGGATTTTCTTGAAATTGAGGATTGGAAAAATCGTCTTGATAAATATCAGATCCTGTTAATCCATCAGGATAGTGAGCATGCCCTCTTGGTGTCATAGGAACTTGCTGCTTAGGTAAAAATGCTTTTTTTATTATTTTAACCTTACTATAATCCATTGAATCTTTAAATATTTTTCTGCACATAGCTATTTCGCCAGCAGTCATTCCTCTATATTTCTTTGATTTATCTTCTCGAATAACAACTTTAGATTTTACCGTTTTATTTGTTATGATTTTATCAGTTACGAACCTAATTACTGATTTCCCCGATGGTAAATCGGGCATATTAGGCAATTTAAATCCTGGAATTTCCGGTAAGTGTAAATCAGGTACAATTTTAAAATCCATTTATTATGCTCCACAAGAACAAGATTCGTTACAATTACTATCAACAATTAGATCGATAGAAACTATTGCTAAAGCTGATTCAGTTTTTAATCTTTCAGTATTGCCATTTCTATCTGTCATACCATTGAGCGTAGAACCATCTTCAAACGTGACTAAATACTCAACATTTGCATATGGTTCACCGTTAGCATTTTCTAATTGTATTTGTTCATCATAAAAATGATTTTTATCATCAATAAAACTACTCGAGAGAGGTGCTGTTGTGTTTAAACTGGATCCACCACTCCCTAATCCATTACTCATTACAGCTAAATCAGAAATTTTTAAATATTTTGATCCACAAGTAGAGGTATCACCAACAGCAACAATACTTTTTCCACCAACAATCATAAAACCTTGATTGGAAGCAATTGCACGTGATTGAACCTTACATTTAGGGCAAAAATGAGTCATACCATCAAGATGTACTGCCTTACCTTCGACTAAAAAAGATGAGTCACCTAAAACAATGATTCCACCATGATCTGTTTTACAACCTACTGTGATTAATGCTTTCATTTATAATTTGATTATTTATTAATAATGATCACATTAAAGCATAAGAATTAAACGATACAAAATTCCAATAAATACCCTGAATATAGAGTCTATTTAACATAATGGCACTTATACGAAACAAGAGTCTTAGAATCTAATCAAGCATCTCTAATTCTTTTAATGCAATTCTCAGCGTCCGAATTGCGGAAGCACGAAAAATAGGATTTGTCCCATCAGCGGAAGGATTTTGATCTGTCCAAGCGATTGCTGCAAGACATTGAATGCCAACATAGAATAGAAATTTCATTTTAGGCACAGTCTGCTTATACGTACATTCCCAACCCTCTAAAAAAGCATTTCGTAATTCTAAATCAGAGAAATCTATATCCACCCAAATAATTTTAGCTAAATCATAGACCGCATCTCCAATACGAGCAGCGTCGAAGTCTATAATACCCGAAATTCGATTTTCACTGTCTACAAGGATATTTCGACCTTTATAGTCACAATGCAGTAAATGAAGCTGTGTCGGCTCACATATCGCTTTAGCGTATTTTCGTAACTCATTCAATTGGTCGCAAAACTCATGATAATCAGATGACAATGGATTTATACGTGACATCCATTTTGAGATCATTAATTCTAATTGTTGCTTCCACAATACCCAATGTGTTGATAAGCCATCACGATCTTGCCAGAACCTCATATTCAATATGCGCGTTTGTGGAAGCGCACGATGAAGTTCGCCCAAAGCTCGTCCTGCATTCCCAAGCAAAGAGATTTTCTGTACCCGCGTACAATTCTTTAATGCTTGATCGACTTGAGTACCTTCTATGGCACTTATGACAAGGATAGAAGAACCTTCCCATTCAAACTTATTTAATACCTTTGGTGTTAGTGGAAATTCTTTGAGAGCTTCTAAGATTTCACAGTAACGATCATTAGCCGTTTGAATATTTGCTATTTTGATAAAGACTTCTCCTTGAGAGGATTGCCCTTGATACACTGAAGCCCCATTTCTCTGTGTAACTAAATCTAACGTCTTTGCCTGAATCCTATGCTTTAACTTAGATAAATCTTTCATGCTGCCTAATTTCTGATGTGAATAAAAATGATGATGAAATAACTAAAATTTTTATTTATAAATATTATAGTTCTCTATTCAACATAAATACCTTATAAAAAATAAAAGCCGATCACATGATCGGCTTTTATACAGTAAATTATATTTATCGCGCCATTAACGCTTCAATCTCTTCTACCGACTTCACCACTTTCGCAGTCAAATTCAGTGGACCGTTTTGGGTTGCTACGATGTCATCTTCAATACGAATACCAATACCACGCCATTTCGCATCGACCGTTTCATCATCAGGCGCAATGTACAAGCCCGGTTCAACAGTCACCACCATGCCTTCTTCATAGGCACGCCACACACCTTCTTGCTTATATGAACCGACATCATGCACGTCCATACCGAGCCAATGTCCTGTACCATGCATATAAAACTGACGGAAACTTTCCTTTTGGATAATCTCTTCAATATCACCTTGCATAATACCCAGATCAAGCAAACCTTGGACTAAAATGCGCACAGCAACATTATGTGGTTCTTTATACGAGTTCCCTACACGCACTGCGTCAATTGCGGCAAGTTGTGCATCAAGGACGACATCATAAAGTGCTTTTTGCTCAGGGCTGAACTTTCCATTGACGGGGAAAGTACGGGTGATGTCGGAAGCATAGTATTCATACTCACACGCTGCATCGATCAGCACCAAATCGCCATCTTTTAGCTCTTTGTTGTTCTCTACATAGTGCAAAATACAAGCATTTTCACCACCACCGACAATGCTGTTATACGACGGCACGCAGCCATTTTGCCCAAATACATAATTAAGCTCAGCTTCAAGAGCATACTCCATCATACCGGGCTTAATGGCTTGCATGGCACGAGTATGCGCTTGTGCGGAAATATCAGAAGCTGTTTGCATCAATGCAATTTCTTGTTCTGACTTAAACAAACGCATTTCATCTAAAATACGGTCTAGCTGTATCACTTGTGCAGGTGCAGCAGTCCCACGACGTGACTCACCATTGGCAGTCGTGATCCATTTTGCTACACGCGCATCAAATTCAGGCTGTTGCCCAATACGATAGAATAATTTTTCTTTGCTTAAGAGTTTTTCAATGATTTCTTCATCTAACAAATCTATCGCATACGCTTCGTCAGCTTCATATTCTTCTACCGCCCCATCCACACCTGCGCGGTAACCATTCCAGATTTCCATCTCGCGGTCACGCTCACGGCAGAACAAACTGTAGCTGTAACCGTCTTCATCGTCTTCGGCAAAGGTTTCAATGACTGCCACGGCTTCGGGCTCAGCAAAACCAGTTAGATAAAAGAAGCTGCTATCGGTACGGTATTTATAGTCTGCATCACGATTACGCATCGCCACTGGACTGGTTGCAATAATGGCAATACTGTTCGGACCCATTTGTGCAGCCAAACGGTCACGGCGTTCCTGAAAATCCACTTGCGTTAGTTTCATGTTTGATCTGTCTTTTTTATACCAAAGAATAAAGTTGCCACGCGCACCCTATCATGTACGCGCAGCAAGTCTTATGCCAATCAGCTTGGGCGATGCGGCGTAAACATTTCTACAACATTGTTCGCTTCTGTTACAGAACGGTCGATTTGTTGCTTGTTATGAAAGTGTTTAAGCAGCGAACTTTCCTCTACCGCAATCTTTTTGCGGCCTACAGATAAGCTCACAGGAATTAAACGTACAAACTCGTATAATTCTTGATAGCTTTGTTCACCCTCTTCATCATCATCGGTTTCTTCAAACTCAACTGCCGCGACATCTTGTAAATGTTCGATCAGTTCCATTTCATCTGGGCGAATATGACCAGACGCCAAACCAAAGCCCAGCACTACGCCTGCGCACCAATCCGCCAAAGCTTGTACACGGTCTGCCAGCGTATGTGTGTCATCGGGAAGTAATGGTAAATAGTCCAATTCATCGTCAGAAAGTGCATGTGCGACATCTTCTGCTTCATCGGCTAACAACGCCAAAGCTTCTTCGCTTAACTCTGGAATTTCCAAAGTCGTGAGGATGTGTTGCCACTCTTCACGGCTCGGTGCCTGAGTTACACAAATGATACCTGTGAGTAAACCATGTAACTCACTTGGGCTAGAAATCTCTTCAATTTTAGAAAAATTTGGCTGCCATTCTGACCAACCTGAAATATCGTCTTGCATTCGTTTATCCAATCTCTATACTTCTTATATATTACCTTTGTTTGCAGCACTGTGCGACCACGATATGTTAGAAGAATTACAGCGTCTACAGGCGCATATTGGCGTTTTAAAAACGCGACTTGCTCATTTTGAAAGTGAAAATAGCACTTTAAATGCAGCTAAACTGGATGCTGAAGAACAGCACCGTTCTCAAGTTGTGCAAAAAAATGGCTTAATTACCCAGAAGCAAGAACAAATTGATGATTTAACTGAGCAATTAAGCAGCGCTCAGACCCAATATCAACACTTAAACACTGATGCGACTGCTTTGGCCGATCGTTATAGTCGTTTGGAAAAAAGTTGTACGGATTTAAAAAATCGCTTTCAGGAAATCTTGGCTGAACGTAATGAATTACGTGCAATTAAAGAAAAAATGAACAATGATCAGCGTCAAGCTCAGCAAGAAATCCAAGCACTTCAGCAAGAACGTGAAAGATTGTTACAAAAAAATGAGCATGCCAAAGCTAAAGTCGAAGCCATCATCCAACGTTTGGCTGTTTTAGGCACAGAGCAAGATCATCACGCGCAAGAAATTCAACAACTTGCCCACCCTACTGAAGCTGGCGAGGAAGTTTAATTATGAGCGAACCAATTACCGTTGAATTACGTGTCTTAGGTCATAGCTTTCGTTTAGTCACAACGGAAAAAGAAAAAGCCGACCTTGAACGTGCAGCTCTGCTTTTAAATGATAAATATGATGAGTTTCGTCGTAAAGCGCCACGGGTAGAACCCAGTAAAATTATCATTATGGTGGCACTAGAGTTAATGCAAGAAGTGTTGTCGATGAATAAAACACTACAAGAGTATGCGCACGCAGAACGATTACTGGCAAATATTATCGATGACGTTGCGGAACTTGTTTAAACTCGACTTAATTGAATAAAGTATCAACACTTACTCCAGTTGTTTACAGTTCGTAGCGGTGTATGAGTTGCCATCAGCGTGAGATTCGTTATACTTAAGGCAACTCTGAGGTGTTCGCCAGCGGGTCTATTCCCCTGCCGATACTTAAACTTATGGATGTGTTCTGTATATTTAGAGTGTATGCCCACTTTCATGTGGGAAACCCAGCAAGTATACGTCGCGTCCACCTTGAACTCATCGGGTTCAGGGTAACGACACATGCAGCGGCATCTTCGGAGTACTTTATTTATTTTAATAACAATAAGCTTATAACTGAACTCCTCCCTCGCTCTGTTCACTTCAATCCGCATAAATCATCAAAAGTAGGCATTACGGTAGGCTCTAAAATTATTGTGCTATATTGCTATGCATTGTTTCAATCAGTTAAAAAGTGCAATGGGGCAAAGACATAAGCTAATAAAACCATTTATTGATAGTCTCCCTCTAGAGATATCAGGGAAAAAGTTTTTTATCGTGACTCTCTAACCATTGGCTTTGGTGTTGTTGTTACCCAATCTAAAATCTACTTTATTGAAACACTCATGCCGAATGGCCAAAATAAAAGGAAAACTATTGGTAACCATGGTGTGTACCACCCTAGAACAAGCACATACAAATGCTAAACATTTATTATTTCGATCAAGATATTGGACCTGTTACTCAAAAAGAGCCATTGAAACCTAATTTCATACAAGCAAAGAAAATAGATGAATTAATCCCGAGTTTAGATGACGCTTATAACCCAAAAAATATTCCTCACTACTCATCAAAGGTCATCAACGATTTTGTAATCCAGTAGGTCAACATCGTATCAGTAATGAATTTTGCAAGAATGGTGTAGTTGATTCAAAAAGTGTTGTTCACTTCATATGTATTAGTTCAGACTTGATCGTACATTCTTCTTGAAAAAGAGAAAGTTACC
>JADHEF010000378.1_pt1 | contig 49419 bp, 47 predicted proteins | sample 8952391 | NCBI WGS metagenome assembly JADHEF01 (sample SAMN16124439, study PRJNA663245) | bioreactor sludge metagenome | isolation source: sludge (nitrite) | place: India:Bengaluru | collected 2019-02-28 | reverse complement strand
GAAGGCAGAACCCTGATAGGATAAGGGTTCTGTGAAATTTGTCGTGTACAGAGAGTTGAATTAAAAAATTCAGATGAAGAGCTTTATAAAAAATACCGCCGTTTTATGCCTAATTATCACTATACATTTGTTGAATATGCAGGAAGTAACCTAGTTCATTGGGACTTTAGTGATGAATTTACTGATCACTTAAATGATCAAGGTATGAATGCTTTACTCACTACAAGCAGTGTACTTCTCATTGCAGATGGTGACATTCAAGGGAAAGGCAATCGTGTCGAGCAATTAACTGAATCATTAGGTAAGCAATTTTATCTTCTGCCTTGTAAAGAAACTGAAAATACTCTGCCTGCTAATATTATTCATTACGCATGTAATATTAAATTTTCAGGCTTAGAAATTGCATTAAGTAGCAATCTTGAGTTAAGTAAAATTCTAAAAAATTATTTATCAATGGATGGTATGCAAACTAATACCAAAGATGGCTTTGACATAACACAGTTATTAAGTGATCAAAATTACTTCCATGCGAAAGACGGAATCGGAAAAATTATAGATTCTAAAATTAAAATTGGAAATCCAAGAACATCAGATGACAAGCCTAAAAAATGTTTTGCAGATGCTTCAGGAACAATTAAAGATAAGCTAAAATTCTGTCGTCTAATTTTAACACTAATGGATCATGTCGAATGGACACTTACAGATTCAGCTAAAGAGCTTTGTAAGACCATTTTTGAACATATTGATGAAAGTAATAACGCAAAACTATAGACACTCACTTAGCCAAAGTTTAAAACACTTTGGCTTTTTTTATAACTATTCTTTCCTCTTCACATAATAAACCACACCGCCCTTATCATCAGAAAAATAAAAGGAATTTGCATCTATACGGTAAATATCCGCAGGTCGACCATACACATTTTTACCCACTAAAAAACCATCCATAAAGGTTTCAAGTTTTTTCCTTTTACGCATAATCACAATTTTATAACCATGACCAATTGTGGCATCCGTAGAACCATGCAGAGCCACTAAAAAAGAATTTTTAATGGTGTCATCCGTATCTGGATCATCAAAGTAGTCAAAGCCAAGTGCCGATGAATGCGCAGGAAAATAGGCATAAGGAGGTGCAACACTTTTACATCCTGTTGGACGTTTAAATTTTGAGTCTGCAAAAATTTTACCCTTCGACGAATAACATGAAGGCCAACCATAATCGGCATCATGCTTGAGTGCATAAAAAGTTTCATCAGGTTTATGTTTACCTAGATGGTCTGCACCTTGATTGGTGGCAAATAAAAATTTACCCACCCATTTCAAACCGACGGCATTACGCAAGCCTGTGGCATAAATCTTTTGTTCAGAACCATTGGGGTTCATTTCTAAAACTGTTGCTCTAACTTTCTCTTTCTCGGTACAAGCATTACAACTTGAACCGACTGAAACATAAATTTTCCCGTTTCCACCCACGGCAATGGTTCGTGTTAGATGCCAGCCACCATATTTATAACTTAAACCATAATCAGGAAAAGTCGCTAAAACTTCAGCTTTAGCCGTGGGTTTCATTTCACCTTGCGTAAATTTCCGTCGGGTGAGCTGATGCGTTTCAGCCAAATATAACCAGTCTTGCCCAGAATAGTCTGTATAAAACTGGACTGAATTTGGATTTTTCAAACCTGTCATATAAGGAATAATTTTGCCGAATTTTCCTGTTTCAGCATTCCATTCATCCAAAATATAAACGATGCCTTTTTTATTGTCGGTCAAATCGTGCATGTCTGTGACAAACATTCTACCGTCAGGTGCTTTGCTAAAAAAACGAACACGTTTTAAACCCTCAGCCGCAGGAATGATGTCGTAATTTGCTGGAAGGTTTAGAGAAAAACGCTTCCCATCTTTCAAGTTGATTTGATGAGGAACAAGATTTGGCTGCCCAGCTAAAACTGCCATTGAACTAATTAAACATATGAATAAGATTGAGAATATTTTTATCATTTTGGAAACGTCTCGATTCATCTTATGAAATACAGCATCTTTTTTATAGGATATAACTTGAATGATGAGCACATAGTCAAACGCTTTTGCTAGAAAATCGTATAGATTCTTAATATACAAAATATTATTTTATATATCTTTTAGCCTGACCACTGCAAGCGTCTTTGCAGTGGGTTAAGGCCTTCATTCTTGTTCTACGGATATAATGGAACATAAAAAAGTTTTGCTTTAGAAATCTATAGCAACCATCAGTTCTTGGATAAAAGGTTCATCCAATGACTTAAACCCTTTTTAGAGCCCTATTTAATAGTTCACTCATTTTCAATGAATATTAAATATCAAAAATCATGAAACAGCTTATTCATGTCTTTGCAGAGATAGTCTTTAAATGAAAAGTCTCGTGCATGTTTAGCATCAAATTTTGCGGTCACACCGTCTTTTTCAAAGATATACACGCGGTCATCTTTGCTCACTAAAAACTCACCACCCAATTTCATCAATAAGGCATCAATTTTTTCACCATCTGGAATCGACTCATCGGCCAAAACTTTTAAATAATTTCGCTTAATTGACTTAATAAACATGCTGAACTCACTACTCATTTTCAGCGCTATTTAAACAGAATCTAAGCCAGAATCCTAATAAAACCCGAAGCCATCAGCTACAACTACCAATAACACGTTTCAGACTTTTCCACTGCACAGCACGCGGTTTGTATTGGAAAAATATATACCGATCAACACAATCAACGGAAATTTGTAAGACCAAGACACAATTCAGATATTTACATTCACACAATTCAACTTATGATGTGAAATGACTAAAAACAAATACACACATAGATGGACTTATGTGTAAGAAAAAGGTTTATAAAACATGAAGAAAATCGTACTTGCAAGCTTAATTGCACTCTCTAGCCAGCTTGCACTTGCAGCCTCCACTCAAGATACCATCAACCCCGAATTTGCCAAGATTGAGGAAATGGTTAAAGCCAACAATATGGCGGGGGCATATCAGGCTTTAGAAAAACTGGCAAAGTCTGGCAACCCACAAGCCATGTATAACTTGGCTTATTTGACGCAAACAGGTCAAGGCACGGCGAAGAATGAGAAGAAAGCCATTCAACTCTACCAAGATGCTGCAAACAAAGGCTACCCTGTTGCGCATTATGTGCTTGCGAAAAACTATGTCACTGGTACTTTAGGCTTGCCTCAAGACATCAACAAAGCCAAACAACACTTTGAAGCCGCATCTAAACTAGGCTTTGATGATGCAACCGTTGAATATGCCGTGCTGTTATTTTCTGAAAATAAACCAGAGTCTGAAAAGTTAGCCCTTAAGAAACTTGAGCCTTTGGTGAAAAAAGGCAACTATCAAGCCATTCATGCACAAGCCTTGTACGACATCAGCACAGGCTTTAAAAACAAACAAGAAGCACCCATTCAAAAAGGTCTCAACAGCATTCAAGACTTAGCCAAAAAAGGTTACATTCCTGCCCTGATGGCCGTAGGCAATATGTTTGCCAATGGCAATATCATTCCGCAGAACTTGCCTGAAGCGAAGAAAATTTTCACCGCTTTAGCTAAAGAAAATGTACCGCAAGCGAAAGAATCTTTGGCGATGGTTGATAAAATGATTGCCGATCAAGCTAAAGCTCCAGCTGCAACAGCAGCAGTCAAAAAATAAATTGCTTCTTCAAAAAATACTCTCCTCGGAGAGTATTTTTTTACCACCAAAGACCAATCAAGACACTGACCACCACAAAACTCAATAGCGTGCTGATCATCAGTGGAGTGAGTGCTTTTTCATTCAAACCATACACTTGCCCAAAAATTCCAAACAAAGACGGCATCGGCAAAGCCGCAATCAAGGTCCCTGCATAAATCATCTTTGGGTCCAATGCAGTCAAATAGGTCAGTCCTAAATAAACCAATAGCGGCATACAAATATTTTTAGATACCACCAGATAAACCGTTTGCAGGTTAAAAGACTGAATAGTGAGACCCACCATTCCCCCACCAATAATAAAGAGCGCTAATGGTGCAGCAGTCTGGCCTAACATCGCAAACACTTGGTCAATTAAATGTGGAATTTGAATTTCGAAAATCGCACAACTCATACCAAGCATCACCGACAAGAACAGTGGATTTTTAAGTAGCGTAAGAAATGTAGTTTTTAAAATGGAGGCTAAATTGGCTTGTCTTTGTCGCCCTATTTCTGCCAGAGTGAGCATCAGCGGTACAAGAAATACACTTTCAATGATCACCACCAATGAAATATAAATCATCGCTTCACTTCCCATCAGCAGCGTCAAAATTGCTGCTCCCAATAACCCCGTATTGGACATGGATGCACCCAGTGAAAAAACTGCAGCATGGGTAAAGTGATTCTTAAATAGCTTTTGACCTAAAATAAAAGCCGTAATAAATAAGCCAAAGGTCACAGCTGCATAAACATAAAAATATGACGGATACCAAATTTCATGCAAATCTTTTGAAGCTAAGGCGTGCAACAATAAAGCAGGTAACGCAATTTTGATGACAAAAGCACTGATTGCAGTCATTTGCTCTTTAGCGAGCAACTGGATTTTGACAGAGGCAAAACCGAGAAAGAGCAGGAAAAAAACTGGAAAAATTACCGAAAAAATCATTCAAGCTGTTCCTTTTCCAGATGATGTAAGTAAAGACCCATCCTAGGATACACCTTTACTCAGTTGAAATATTTTAAAAGACCAATGGGCGAATATATGATTAAAACGCAGAAAACAAATCTTTGATCCCATGTGGCTGACACCGTAAATACTGCGGTGCGATAGAGACTTTCCCACCCAGTTCTGCAGCGGCATGCCACGGCCATCGTGGGTCATACAACATGGCACGCGCCAGACCAATTGCATCTGCTTCTTGCGCTTCTAAAATATGTTCAGCCTGCTTAGCTTCTGTAATCAAGCCCACCGCAATGACTGGAATTTTAACCGCTTGTTTCACTGCATGGGCAAAAGGCACTTGATACTTGGGCTTAATCTGAATGTCTTGTTCCACATGCAAGCCACCACTTGAAACATGAATATAAGCCGCACCGAGTTGCTCTAACGCTTTCGATAGCCCAACCGTTGAATCAATATCCCAACTTTCTGTTGCAGTCGACTCCATCCAATCAGTTGCAGATAAACGTATACCTACGGGATAATTTTCAGGAACAGCTTGTTTAATGGCTTGGAAGACCTCTAAGGTAAATCGAATACGGTTTTCAAAACTTCCGCCATATTCATCAGTCCGTCGGTTCGACAGCGGTGACATGAACTGATGCAACAAATAGCCATGGGCTGCATGTAGTTCGATCAGCTCAAAACCTGCATCTACTGCGCGTACTGCAGCACTGGCAAAGTCATCAATGATGTCTTGCATCTCCGTCACACTTAAAGCATGTGGTGCATGCTCTTCGGGCTTAAAGGGGACATCACTGGCAGACACCGTTTGCCAACCATGCGGTTCATTCGGTTTGATTTGACCTTTTCCCGACCAAGGACGATCGGTCGATGCTTTACGCCCCGCATGTGCCAGTTGAATGGCAAAAGGCATTGGTGAAAGTGTTTTGACTTTTTGAAGCAAGACCTTCATTTGTGCACGTTGCAAATCATTCCACAGCCCTAAATCCGCAAAACTGATTCGTCCCACAGCTTGTACGGCTGTCGCTTCAATAATACATAATCCCGCACCAGACAAAGCATAATTGGCCCATTGTTGCTCATGCCAATAGCTCAGCTCACCCGCATCATTGGCTGAGTATTGGCACATCGGTGCAATCACGATTTTATTTGTTAAGTTTAGATCCCCAAATTGAATGGGTTGAAATAATAATGGCATCATAGCTCTCCCTGTACTCATTATGATCTATAACAAATAAAGTGCCTTGCATTCAACGCTAAAAGTGCAAATCTGCTGTCAAACCTTTGCACTTTTATAGCTATCCATTTAAAAAATAATGCGGCTTCCAAGCCCCAAGACCAGTGCATTATCCACCACATGGCTTGAACCTGAGTTGACCACATACTGAATGTTGGGACGTAACATTAACCACGGCGTAGCGTTATAGCTATAGTTCAGTTCAATATTGTATTCCGCGCTCGCATCATACTGTGCTTTACCCGCAGTGAATCGATCATTTAGGTGTACTCGATTCACACCCAAACCTAGAATATCCGTCGGATGCTGTTCAAATACCCCAATATATTTCAGACCCACTTGTTGTGAGTTATCTACTTTATTAGTAATGCGGTCATGCCATGTAAAGTTGGCAAAACTATGCAAACCTTGGCGCCCTGCACCCGTTGAAGTCAGTTGCTGTTCGATGGCAAGCCATCCTGCAAATGTCCGGTCTTCGCCAACCACACCTTTGCCATAAGCCACGTCATATTGGTTATTCGGATCATCTGCGGTGTTATAAATCCCACCAACCCGATAGCTCCCCGCCAAACCATTGAACAGTGCTTTCGGTGTCCAAATCACTTCCACAGGAATAGTCACACCATCGGCATGCTCTGTGTCTAGGCTCCAACCTTGTCCTTCGGCTTTTCCATTGCCATTATCTGGATTGAATTCATAAACACCCACTTGAGTTGTCACTTCAGGGGTCAGTTGGTACTTAATACGACCACCCCATTGTGAAACCGGCGTATTCATCCAGATATTACCCTGCCATTTCCCCATTTGCGCGGCACAAAAGGCATTACTGACAAAATCACACGCCATCACATCAAAATCAGAACCCAAACCCAGTCGCCCAACTTTGACACTGAGCCCTTGTTCTTTAAATCGCTTTTCAATCGAAAGCTCAGATAAACGGCTGTCTTGGTTTCCACGGCCATAGGTGGCTTGCACATTGGCTAATTGCGGTGCAGAAGGATCTTGCAAATCTCGAATTGAGGTACTTTGTCCTTGACGCGCAGTCGCAACAAAACGAACGGTGACCCCTTCCCAGCCCGCTAGCTTTTCTAAATCGAATTGTGTTCCTAGCCAAAACTGCGAAGCAGTACTTGGGCTTGCACCTGCATTGCGACCACCATCCGCCAAATAGTTGGTGTCTATTAAAGCATTGGCTTCAAACTTAATGCCTTTTTGCGCCAATTCAGTTCGTTTTCCCTGCCAGTCACCAAACAAATACTGACCATGTGCATCCAACATCTGCTCCGCATGACTCACTGTCGCCCAAGCACACATTGCTGTTGCAAATAAAGAGAAAGAAAACTGTCGCATAAAACCTAAGCCCCAAACTAAAATGAAGAACAATCCATTTCATTTAAATGAAAAATTTAATGAAAAGTACATAATTTTTAAACAAAGATCTCAGCAAAATTTTTATCATTAAGTCAAAAAAAAGTTATCAATATCGTCCACAGCTATAAATAGAAGATTGGATTTGGGTGATTCATAGCAGTTTTCACTCAATTCAAGAATGCTATTTAAAGAGGATGATTCCTGATCACACTTGCACTCTAGCTCCGTACAAATGTGCTAAAGGCAAGCCTCTCGTTGAAATCACTTGCAATCTTGCGTGTACACCGCAATATTAGCCTCAAGTTTTATCATCTCATGTTGCCATGCCAGAATTACCCGAAGTTGAAACCACCAAAGCCAGTCTAGCGCCGTTATTAGATCAACAAGTACTCAGTGTTGAAGTTCGCCAGTCGAGCCTGCGCTGGCCGATTCCCGCCGATCTCAGCAAACTGGTGGGTCAGCGTTTAATTCAACTCAAACGCCGTTCTAAATACATTTTGGCCATTTTTGAACAAGACACGATGCTTTGGCATTTGGGTATGTCTGGTAGTTTCCGTATTTGTGAGGTGGGTGAAACCCTGCGTAAACACGATCATTTGATTATTCGTTTTGAAGATGTCGAGCTACGCTACCATGATCCGCGCCGCTTCGGCTGTATTTTATGGTTGGATAAATATTCGCAAACCAAGTTAATCGATACCCTTGGGCCTGAACCACTGAGTGCTGATTTTAACGCTAAATATTTAAGCCAAAAGTTAAAAAACAAACAGGTCGGCATAAAAGTTGCAATCATGGATAACCATGTGGTGGTTGGTGTTGGAAATATCTATGCCACAGAAAGTTTGTTTAATTTGGGCATACACCCTGCGCAAGTGGCGTCTAGTTTAACACCCAGCCAAATTGAAAAATTGGTGGTCGAGATTAAACGTATTTTGCAGCAGGCCATCGATTTAGGTGGTTCTACCCTGCGGGACTATTCCAATGCGATGGGAGAAAATGGTTACTTTCAACAAACCTTATTGGCTTATGGTCGAGCAGGTGAAATGTGTGTGAACTGCGAGACTACGCTTGAAAACATTAAACTGGGACAGCGTGCTTCTGTATTTTGTCCCGAATGCCAACCGCTGAAAAAAGTGCAACCTAAGCCCAAAGCCACAGCTCGAGGAAAAACCAAATGAAAACTGCCATTGTTCGTCATATTTTGGTCAAAGACAAAGACCTCGCTGAACAACTAAAAAAGAAAATCCACGATGGCGCCGATTTCGCCAAGATTGCTAAGCAATATTCCACCTGTAATTCAGCTAAACGTGGTGGTGAACTGGGTGAAGTCAAAAAAGGCCAACTGGTGCCTGTGATTGATAAATTGGTCTTTAGTGCTGCTGAAAAAGTACTACATGGCCCCATCAAGAGCCAATTTGGTTTTCATTTACTAGAAATTAAATTCCGTATGGATTTTTAAAAAGTTACCCAGTGTGTGATGTGTTTAAGTCTAAGCACATCACAAACACCGTATTTGATTAAGCCTCTTTCATCTCATATGTCCAAGCATCAACACGTTCGCCAGATTCCAGCATCCCTTGCACCCTCACCCGTCGATATTGTATCCCTTCAAATTCATCCAACGCATCCCAATGTTCGGTTAATTTTTCACTACTAAAAAAATATCCTTCAACTGCTGCTGCTTGCGGATCCAAAACAATGGCGAATAAGCCTTTGTCGGGTCCCCAATCCAAAATATGCACCACGCCATGCACATAGCCTTTTTGCCATGTTCCACCTATACGCTCTAAAAGATGGGCATTTTCATGATTGGGACGGAGCGTCCCGTAGACAAATAATTGGTTCATTCGGCATCCCCACAGCTATTCAATCAGCGCGCATCATAAAACCAAAACTGTACAAAAACCAGTCTTCGGATAAGTCTCAGACATAAAAAAACGGCACTTGATGTGCCGTTTTATTTTAACCGTTCGATTACTGACGTTTTTTCAATTCATCACGAATTTCACGTAGCAACTCGATATCTTCTGGCGTTGCTGCTGGTTCTGGCGCTGCTTCTTCTTGTTTACGGCGCATACGATTAATCATTTTCACCATTAAGAACACCACCCATGCCAAAATGATGAAGTTAATTAAAATCGTAAGGAAGTTACCATAAGTCAGGACGTTCACCCCAGCTTTGGTCAACTCATCTAAAGACTGTAAATTATTTGGGTTGTCCCCTAAAACAAAGAATTTCTGTGTGAAATCCACACCACCACCAGTCACAACCGTGATCAATGGCATGATGATGTCTTTTACCAATGAATCGACAATTTTACCAAATGCACCACCGATGATCACACCGACAGCCAAATCAATCATGTTGCCTTTTACCGCAAATTCGCGGAACTCTTGAACAATACTCATCTAAATCTCCAGTTATTTTTTGACTTTAATTTATGTGACGAAGTATACATTAATTTTATAGCTTCATTTCCACGTAATTTACTCGGAAATCATCTGCTTTTATATATTGGTTTGCTAATTTTAAACAAAAAAATGCCATCAATAAATTGATGGCATTTTTAAATGTTGCGGCCCCGCATGGGGCAACATCATTTTTAAAACTTATTTACCAGAACGGTTACGTTTACGTTCGTTTTCAGTCAAGTAACGCTTACGGATACGGATTGACTTAGGTGTTACTTCAACTAATTCATCATCTTCAATGAATTCAAGCGCTTGTTCAAGCGTATATTCAACAGCAGGAACAAGAGTCAACGCATCATCAGTACCAGAAGCACGTACGTTTGTTAACTGTTTTGCTTTAGTTGGGTTAACTGTCATGTCATCTGAACGAGAGTTAATACCAATGATCATACCTTCGTAAACTTCTAACTGAGGTTTAGCAAATAGACGACCACGGTCTTGCAATGTGAACAATGCATAGCCAAGGCAAGTACCTTGAACCATAGAAATCAACACACCGTTTTGACGTTTCGCAACAGTACCTTGTTTCATTGGACCGTAGTGCGAGAAGCTTGATGTCATGATCCCTGTACCAGAAGTCATGGTCAAGAATTCAGAACGGAAACCGATCAAGCCACGTGAAGGAACAGTTGCTTCAATACGGATACGGCCTTTACCGTCAACTTCCATATTGGTCATTTCGCCTTTACGGTGACCCATTTGTTCCATTACAGCGCCTTGGTGCTGTTCTTCAACGTCAAAAGTAACGTTTTCGTATGGCTCTTGTTTTTCACCATCAATTTCTTTGATGATTACTTGTGGACGCGATACGCCCATTTCGAAGCCTTCACGACGCATGTTTTCAATCAGAACTGAAAGGTGAAGTTCACCACGACCAGATACTTTGAAACGGTCTGGACTGTCAGTATCTTCAACACGTAACGCTACGTTATGAATTAATTCACGGTCTAAACGCTCACGAATGTTACGTGAAGTTACGAATTTACCTTCTTTACCAGCAAACGGTGAGTTGTTTACTTGGAAAGTCATCGTTACTGTAGGTTCATCTACAGACAATGGTGGTAAAGCTTCAACATTTTTCGGATCACAGATTGTGTCAGAGATATGAAGTTCATCAATACCTGTGATACATACGATATCGCCTGCTTGAGCAGAATCAACATCAACACGTTCTAAACCGTGGTAACCCATGATTTTTAAGATACGACCGTTACGAGTCTTACCTTCTTTGTCAATTACAGTAACTTGAGTGTTCAGACCAACTGAACCACGTTGAATACGACCAACACCGATAACACCTACGAAGCTGTTATAGTCAAGTGAAGAAATCTGCATTTGGAATGGACCATCAACATCAACTGCTGGTGGCTCAACAATGTCTACGATAGTTTGGAACAATGGAGTCATATCTTCAGCAAGTTCTTCTGGAGATGGACCAGCAACACCACGAAGACCTGAAGCGTAAACAACTGGGAAGTCTAACTGTTCGTCAGAACCACCAAGGTTATCAAACAAATCAAATACTTGGTCAATAACCCAATCTGGACGCGCGCTTGGCTTGTCGACTTTGTTGATAATTACGATTGGCTTCAAACCACGTGCGAACGCTTTTTGCGTTACGAAACGAGTTTGTGGCATTGGACCTTCTTGAGAGTCAACAAGAAGAAGTACACAGTCAACCATCGACATTACACGTTCAACTTCACCACCGAAGTCCGCGTGTCCTGGGGTGTCGACGATGTTAATACGGTATTCTGTATTGGTACGTGCATCTAACCATTTGATTGCAGTGTTTTTTGCAAGAATGGTAATACCACGTTCACTTTCAATCGCGCCTGAATCCATGACACGCTCAATCTCACCTGCACGATCGCCAAGTGCACCTGATTGCTGTAAAAGTTTGTCTACTAGAGTGGTTTTACCGTGGTCAACGTGCGCAATGATGGCAATGTTGCGGAGAGTTTTGATATCTGACATGTAAATTCGATACGCCTAAAGTTTGAGGGCAAATTATACAGAAAAATAATAGAATTTAGTAGTGACAGTTTATTGACAGACTCATTTTTTTTGATAAGTGGTGTGTAATTAATTTTGTAAAGCTGTGTAAAGCGATTAGAATAGCGCCACCTTGCTAACACCCTTTGACATATGTCTGATCAGAAACTCTCTCCCAATCAAACAGATCAACTCGATTTGGTCTATGGTTTAAACGACCGCCCTCGCCCAATCATTGCTTTTCTTGCTGCCTTTCAACATCTCCTTGCAATTATTGTCCCAATTGTTACTCCGGGCTTACTCATCTGTCTAGCGCTTGGTGTGTCGAAAGAAGACACCAACATGATTTTATCCATGTCTTTGGTCATTTCAGGGATTGCAACCTTCTTACAATGTAAAAAAGTTGGACCTTTCGGTGCAGGTTTATTGATTGTTCAGGGCACCAGTTTTAACTTTATCGGCCCGATTATTGGAATTGGCTCTGCCATGGTTGCTGCAGGTACTCCAGTAGAATCCGTCATGGCTGCAATTTTTGGTGTGGTAATCGCAGGTTCATTTATTGAAATGGGCGTCTCACGTATTCTGCCTTGGGTGAAAATGCTCATTACCCCATTGGTCACAGGCATTGTAGTGTTATTGATTGGTTTGACTCTCATTAAAGAAGGTCTGATCAGCATGGGTGGTGGCTATCAAGCCATGTCAAACAATACCTTTGCCAATGCAGACAACCTAATCATGTCGTGTACGGTTTTAGGCTTAATTATCTTGCTGAATCGCATCCGTATTACATGGGTAAAAAGTTCTGCTATCTTAATTGCCTTAATTGCAGGGTACACTCTTGCAGGCTTTATGGGGCATCTGGATTTTTCAGGTTTAAAAGATGCGCCTTTAGTACAAGTTCCGACGCCAATGCATTTTGGACTCAGCTTCTCTTGGAGCTTGTTTATTCCAATGGCCTTTATTTACCTTGTGACCTCTTTAGAGGCGATTGGTGATATTACGGCAACCTCTAAACTCTCGAACCAACCTGTCGATGGTGCAACATGGATGGAGCGTATTAAAGGTGGTGTCTTGGTGAATGGTGCAAACTCTTTCCTTGCGGGTATTTTCAACACCTTCCCTAGCTCGGTCTTTGCACAAAACAATGGCGTAATTCAACTCACTGGCGTTGCGAGCCGTTATGTCGGCATCTGGATTGCCGCATTATTGGTGATTCTAGGTTTACTCCCTGCTGTTGCAGGTGTGATTCAGGCAGTGCCTCAAGCTGTTTTAGGCGGCGCTGTGATGGTGATGTTTGGAGCTGTAGCAGCTTCTGGAATTAACATTCTGTCAGGTATTCATCTTGACCGCCGCGCACTACTGATTATTGCCATTTCATTGGCACTCGGTTTAGGTGTTGCACAAGTTCCACAAATTTTAGAACACTTACCTGAATTATTCCGTAACATCTTCAGTTCAGGTGTTGCGACAGGTGGTATTGCAGCTTTGTTATTAAATATTATTCTTCCTGAAACGAAGAAATAATTGTTCATTTCAGTATGCACTTTGCCCAGCACTGTCTGGGCATCGTTTTTACAATGGAGTATATAAAATGGATCCACGAAGTGAAGTTGTTCTTCGCCAGCAGGAATTTCTCTCTGGTTCAGTTTTACTGGTCAATGCACCGTGTGACGAATTAAACACACAGCTGATTGCTGCTGTAGAGCCACATTTTTGGACATGGAATTTTAACGAATTACAATATTTCCAAAACCAACAAAGTGATGTGCATTTTGGTACAGATTTGCCTGATGTCGCTTTTGATCAAGCCATCGTATTTGTTCCAAAGTCAAAAGAACTACTCAATTATGTCCTACACCAACTGGTGAGTCGCTTGGCCGTAGGCGCATCGATCTTTTTAGTTGGTGAAAAGAAAGGCGGTGTAGAACGCGCCTCTAAACAGCTGCAACCTTTTGGTAAAACCCTCAAATTAGACAGCGCTCGACATTGTCAAATGTGGCAGTTAATCACCGAAAAAACCGTAACCGCAAAACCTTTGGCCGATTGGGCTCAACTCTATACAGTGCCAACCCCGAAAGGTGAATTACAGATTTGTGCATTACCGGGTGTATTTAGTCAAAATCGTCTAGACGTGGGCACAGCAGTGTTATTGCCTCACCTTTCACAGGTCACTTCTGGAAAAATTGCAGACTTTGGCTGTGGTGCAGGCGTGATCAGTGCTTATTTGGCCAAGTTAAATCAGAAAAATCGCATTTTTGCACTGGATGTCGATGCCTTTGCACTCGCTTCAACAAAAATGACTTTTGAGAAAAATAACCTTTTACCAGAACAACTTGAGATTAAAGCGGTACACGGAATTGAGGATGCTCCTCTGTTTTTACACGCAATCGTCAGCAATCCTCCATTCCATCAAGGCATTCATACAGATTACAATGCCAGCGAAAATTTATGCAAAACATCCCGTCGCCATCTTAAATCGGATGGCGAGTTGTGGATTGTTGCCAACCGCTTTCTGAATTATCCATTACTCATTGAGCAAAGTTTTGGCCAATGTACAACCAAAGCCGATCAACAAGGCTTTAAAGTGCTGTTTGCCAGCACACAAAAGAAATCTTAAGGAATAATGATGAGCGAAACGACTCAACCAGCTCAACTCAAGCGTAAGCTTGGAGCTCGCCATCTGAATATGATCGCCATTGGTGGTTCAATTGGTACAGGTTTATTCCTTGCCTCAGGTGCAACCATTGCAAATGCTGGCCCTGGCGGGGCGTTATTGGCCTACTGCTTAATTGGTGTGATGATTTACTTTCTCATGACCAGTCTGGGTGAGTTGGCAACACACAACCCAACATCCGGTGCATTTTTCACCTATGGCACCAAGTATGTTGAAGGCGGTTTTGGTTTCGCCCTTGGCTGGAACTATTGGTATAACTGGGCCATTACGGTTGCATTTGAATTGGTTGCAGTTCAATTCATCATGAAATTCTGGTTTCCCGACCTGCCCGGTTTCTACTGGAGTGCTCTCTTCTTAGCTGTTGTCTTTGGGATCAATGCACTGACAGTCAAAGGCTTTGGTGAAAGTGAATTCTTCTTCTCCTTGGTCAAAGTCCTTGCCATCATTGTATTTATCATCATTGGTATTTTCATGATTGCTAAAATCATGATGACGCCTGGTGTCGCAACTTTTGCCAACTGGACCAAAGGTGAAGCGCCCTTCGTTGGTGGCTTATCTGCACTGATTGGTGTAGCGATGATTGCAGGGTTCTCGTTTCAAGGTACCGAAATGGTCGGTGTTGCTGCAGGTGAATCGAAAGATCCGCAAAAGACGATTCCGATTGCCATCAAACAGATTTTTTGGCGTATTCTACTGTTTTATGTGGTGTGTATTTTCATTATCGGCACGCTCATTTCATATGATGATCCACTTCTGCTACAAGCAGCTTCATCAGAGAATATTGCACTCTCTCCATTTACCTTACTCTATGAAAAAGCGGGGTTTGCCTTTGCAGCCAGCGTGATGAATGCCGTGATTTTAACCGCGATTCTATCGGCAGGTAACTCGGGGATGTATTCATCAACGCGTATGCTGTTCAATATGGCTCAAAATGGCAGTGCACCTAAAGCATTTGCCAAATTAGACCCTCGCGGCGTACCTATGAATGCGCTTTATGCGACAACAGCAATTGCTGCACTTTGCTTCTTAACCACTTTCATTGGTGAAGAACAAGTTTTCAACTGGCTGCTTAACATGTCGGGTATGTGTGGCTTTATTGTTTGGTTAGGGATTGCTGTTTCACATTATCGTTTCCGTAAAGGCTATGTTGCCCAAGGTCATAAGGTTGAAGACTTAGCTTATCGTGCGAAATTCTTTCCCTTTGCACCGTGGTTTGCCTTTATCCTGTGTGCAATTGTTGTTTTAGGTCAAAACTACCAAGCAGTACTTGATGGCGAATGGCTCTCTGTTTTATCGACCTATATCGGTATTTTCTTATTCTTGGCGATTTGGCTAGGCTATAAATGGAAATACAAAACTAAACTGGTTTCATACAAAGAAATGGATGTCAGTCCAATGAATCCTGATCGCGAATAGAATCCGTTCATCATAAAAGACAGCCTTCGGGCTGTTTTTTTTATTGTCATCCTTTACTCAAACAGTAAAGCTTCAAGTAATAACGCAATTTTCAGTAAGACAGTTTAATTATTGAAGTCACATAAAATCGATAGTTATGACTCGGATCTAGCCTAAAATTAGTGAATATTCTGTAACCAGCATCGGCTCACTTGCGCGATGAACAATTTACATATTTAGGTAGTAAAAATTTAGCCTCTCAATTCGCACCGCCATAACTAAATGTTACGGTTCATTGAGTACTGATCTCTATCTAATTCCTAGCCCCTAAATATCAAGCCAGAAATATTATCTCGCTGGCAAACAAATCTTTATAAAAATAAATAATTAGAAATATCCATTCATTCTAAAGGCAAAATTATTATCGATGTCGTGAAGCATGAGTGACGAAAATCCACTTTTCATTCTTCTTATATTCATCCTCTAAAATTAAATACTTCTAACAGTGTCTTATATCCTATGCGTCAATGAACATGACCACCGTAAGTCTTAACGACTCTTGCATTGAGCTCGAGTTTATTTTGATCAACACGAGTTAACATAAATTTCATTATTTTAGACATAAAAAAACGACTCCGAAGAGTCGTTTTTTAGTTAAAACTCAGATTATTGAGCTTGAACTGTACGGCTGCCAGAAATTGTCGCGAATACACGACGGTTCATAGCACGACCTTCTTTAGTGTTGTTGTCAGCAATCGGTTGATCCCAAGCGAAACCTTGAGTAGACAAACGAGCTGGATCTACATTGTATTCATTTACAAGTGAAGATTTAACAGAGTTAGCACGAGCTAAAGATAAACGTTCGTTCAATGCACGTGGACCAGTGTTATCTGTGTGACCTTCGATGCGAGCAGTAGCGTTTGGATATTCAACTAACTTCTCGGCAACTTTAGCGATTTCTGGTTTGTATTGATCTTTGATGTTTGATTTGTTTGTATCAAAGAACACACGAAGTTCCATGTTAAGGTCTTCAGTCAACTCTTGTGGAGCTGGTTGAACTGGAGCTACAGGCTCAACTGGAGCAACTTCAACTACAGGAGCAGCAGGTTTCAAGTGACCGCCAAGAACTACGTTAAGGCCAGCTAAAGCTGTATAGTTCCAGAAATCTTCATCGATGTTATAAGTAGCACGAGCTTCAGTACGTAGAGATAAAGCATCGTTTAAGCGCCAGAAAGCACCTAGACCTGCGTTACCTAAAGTACCTTCTTCAGACTCACCATCTGCAATTGAACCTGCAGCTTTATATTTGTAATGACCAGCACCTAAAAGTACATATGGCTTGATTTTGCTGTCATAGTTTTTAGTGATCAAATCAGAAGTAGCATAAAAGTTACCATTGATTTGAGTCTGCTTATATTCTGCACCTGCAGGTACGCCAAGGCCTTCTACATCACCTTTCACTTGGTTATATTCAGCTTCAAAACCTAACCATGGAGTAAGTTCTACACCCAATGCAGCTCCAACGAATAAATCGTCTTGTAGCTCACCATCAGTAGAGTCCATCAAGTGGTCTTTAGCACCATTGTTGTGTTGAGTGTCTTGGAAAGTATAACCAAGCATTAATGGAGTAACAGTTACGCCTGCGTTTGCAGCTGCTAAAGGAGCAGCTACGAGCATTGCCAATGCAATACGACTCATTTTCATGGATTTATCCTCCAGAGATAACAATTGTTGTTCAAGCTCAAGCCTAGAATTTGGCTATTTCTGAGATAGGCTTTCTTATACCCCAGTTTTATTCTTAAGCTATTCACAGTGAATCATACAAACACTTTATTTTTTTTCCAAGTGCTTGATAACTTTAATCAAGTAAATTATTGACAAAATTACTTACAATTTCCGTTGTAATTCGGTAATTTTTTACTCAATTTTTACTTGCGAATAGCTTATTTTCACTTGTCTTACATTTTAACAGCTTTTTAAACAAGTTGAGTACTACTAATTATGTATAAAATTTGTTTGATAAACAAAGCTTTAATAAATAAAAAATAGCCCATAACAATAAAACTGGATAAACATATGTTTTTTATCAATAAAAAAGGGTTCACCTTATTTGAACTCATGATCACTATTAGCATTATTCTGATCATTTGTACAATCGCACTTCCTCACTTTCATCAGTATATGGCCTCACAAGAGCGCAGTAAAACACTGAATACATTACGAAATAGTATTCAGGCAGCCAAAAATATAGCCAACCTGCAACGTCAAAATATCACCATTTGTCCAAGTCAAGACCTCATTCAATGCCAAAATCATCAGTGGAACATGGGCTTTATTGTATTTATCGATAATAATAAAAACCGACGAGTAGATACCAGTGAAACGATTATTCGGACAGAACAACAGCAGCTCAAATATGGCAATCTTGATTGGCGTGGTGCACTCAACCTTCCATCATTAAGCTTTAAAGCTGAAAATGGCCTCCCCCTAGGCTCAAATGGAACCTTCTATTACTGCTCTATACAAAGTCAGGATCACTTTAAACTGGTCATGAGCAAAATGGGGCAGATCCGAACTGAACTCATCAATACCTGTAACTAGACCCATGAGTCCATAATCACGTTTTCAGCTTTTCTCTCTAGCAAATTTGCATATACTGCTTAAGTTTCCAACAAAATGTATAAGTGATTCGGAGAAGAAAATGACAGACATCGTAATTGTGAATGGTGCTCGTACGGCAATGGGCGGTTTTCAAGGCAGTTTAGCAAGTGTGACCGCTCCAGAACTCGGTGCTGTGACGATTAAAGAAGCGATTGCTCGTGCTGGCCTACACGCAAACGATGTAGAAGAAGTAATCATGGGCTGTGTTCTACCTGCAGGATTAAAGCAAGGTCCAGCACGTCAAGCTATGCGCCAAGCAGGTTTACCTGATTCAACAGGTGCCGTGACTATCAATAAACTCTGTGGTTCTGGCATGAAAGCGGTAATGCAAGCTGCGGATATGATCAAAGCAGGTTCAGCAAATATCGTGGTTGCAGGTGGCATGGAGTCGATGACCAATGCTCCTTATATTTTAACCAAAGCACGCGCAGGCTACCGTATGGGGCATGGCGATGTCAAAGACCACATGTTCCTTGATGGCTTAGAAGATGCAGAAACAGGTCGATTAATGGGTTCTTTTGCACAAGATATGGCCAATACTCGTGGCTATACGCGTGAGCAAATGGATGCCTTCGCGATTCGCTCTTTAGAGCGCGCACAAACAGCGGTCAACGAAGGTTACTTTGCAGATGAAATCGTGCCTGTGACCGTTTCATCTCGCAAAGGTGATGTTGTCGTTGATAAAGATGAGCAACCGTTCAATGCCAATATTGCAAAAATTCCAAGCCTTCGTCCTGCTTTCGCTAAAGATGGCACCATCACTGCAGCAAATGCAAGCTCAATCTCGGATGGTGCATCCGCACTGGTTTTAACTTCAGCAGAAAATGCATCGAACAAAGGTTTAGCACCATTAGCGAAAATTGTGGCTTATGCCTCGAATTCACAGCATCCATCAGAGTTCACCATTGCACCAGTCGGTGCAATTGAAAAAGTGCTTAAGAAAACAGGTTGGAATGCGCAAGACGTAGACCTTTGGGAAATCAATGAAGCTTTTGCAATGGTGACCATGTGTCCAATCGATGACTTCAAACTTGATCCAGCAAAAGTGAACATCAATGGTGGAGCTTGCGCATTGGGTCACCCTGTCGGTTCAACTGGTTCACGTATTATCCTAACTTTGATTCATGCGCTTAAACGTACAGGGGGTAAAAAAGGGATTGCGGCACTATGCATCGGCGGTGGTGAAGCGACGGCTGTAGCGATTGAATTACTTTAAGATGCAAGCAACCTTCTTTTATTGACATATTTTATACAATAAAAGATTGGATGATTAGCTGATATAAAAGCGACATTTATGAAAATCCCTCGACTGCGAGGGATTTTTTATTACAAGATTGTATTAGGGCCGATCTCAACGACTTGTTAAAATAACGACGAAAAAAACAACAAGGATAAGACAATGCAACTGAATCACTACCTCAACTTTGATGGCCAAACTGAAGCCGCTTTTAATTTTTACAAGTCTGTCTTTGGTGGAGAGTTTTCAACGTTTATGCGTTATGGAGACTTACCTTCAGATGAAAGCTCAACCACCCTTTCCGAAGCTGACCAACAAAAAATCATGCATGTTTCACTTCCCGTCAATGCCAGCACGATTCTGATGGCTTCGGATACCAACGATCAGTTTTGCGCCCAAAGCAATACTGTCTTTACTGTAGGCAACAACCACTATATTTCGATTAACTTAGATGCCCATGAACAAGCCGATGCAAAACGCTTATTTGATGCGCTTTCAGTCAATGGAAAAATAGAGATGCCTCTAGAGAAAACCTTTTGGGGTGCACTCTATGGTGCATTTACCGATCAATTTGGAGTGAAATGGATGGTAAATTGCCAATTAGAAGAAGGATAAAATGTATCTTCTTTTTAAACATCAATATTTGAGAATTGCGCAATAATGGTGAGCCCCACGGTAATAAAACCGATACCGAGCCATCCAGCCAAATCGATGCTCTGTCCTAAAAATGCTTTAGCAAGAAGTGCTGTGGCGATGACACCAATGCCAGACCACAGCACATATAAAATTCCCGCTTGCATAAATTTCAAGGCATAGGCGGCACACGCAAAAGAAATCATATAAAGCACCAGTGCAATGCCTTGATCCAATTTATTGACCAAGCCATTACCTTTTGCGGAATAAAAAGTCGAAAGCACATCTGTAGCAATAGCAATAAGTAGCCAAATGACACCGGGATTAATTTTTGCAAAAAGTGCCATCATATCCAATTTACCTGTTTCTTTTCTTCAATTTGTTCATCAAAAATGCTGCGTATAAATACAAAAAAGCTGGACCAAAGTCCAGCTTTTCATTGCTTGCTTAAAAAATTAAGCGCCTGTTTGATAACTGGCTTGTGCAACGGCTGTTGATGCTTGATACGGATTTCTAAAATCATTTAAACCCGCAGCAGCTTCAATAATGTCTTTACCTTCTTTAATGACAAAGGTATCAAATCCTGAACGTTTCATGTAATTCAAGACATCTTTAAACACGTCACCTGTTGCGCGTAGTTCACCTTGGAAACCTTGGCGACGTAATAGCGCTGCAAATGAATAGCCACGACCATCGTTAAAGCCCGCAAAATCAATAAAGATGGCATCTAACTGATCTAAAGGGAACTCATGCGTTTCAGGAGAAGCATCGACTGTAACAAGGAGTGCTTTTTTACCTGAAACTTCAGCCAATTGATCTAACTGCTCAACCGTTAAAACCACATCACCTTGCGGTAAAACACCCTCTTCACCAATCACTTGGTAAGTGTTGTCGGCAATCGTGCCATCTTTAGAGAGGACTTGTAGTGCTGTATTAAGCATATGCACGCTCCTTAAAGGGTTGAATGCCCACACGGCGATAAGTGTCGATGAATTCTTCACCCTCAGCACGAAGGTCAAGATAGGTATTTAAAATTTCTTCAACGATATCTGGCACAACTTCAGCTGCAAATGATGGGCCTAAGATGTCACCAATTGAAGCATCATGATCGGCATTACCACCCAAAGTGATTTGGTAGAATTCAGCGCCTTTTTTGTCCACACCTAAAATACCAATGTTGCCCACATGGTGATGACCACATGCATTCATACAACCTGAAATATTCAGATCCAGTTTGCCAAGGTTATAAATGGTATCTAAGTCATCAAAACGGCGTGAAATCGCTTCTGAAATAGGAATAGATTTCGCATTTGCCAGTGAACAGAAGTCACCGCCTGGGCAGCAAATAATGTCGGTTAAGAAACCAATGTGCGCACGTGCTAGATTGTTTTTCTCAAGAATAGTCCACAGTTCAAACAAATCTTTCTGCGGAACATCCACCAAAGAAATATTTTGCTCATGCGTGGTCCGCAGTTCACCAAAGGTGTATTTGTCTGCAAGGTCTGCAATCAAATTCATCTCTTCCGTGGTCACGTCACCCGGTGCAATACCCGTACGTTTCAACGAAATCGTTACAATACGGTAGCCCTTCACTTTATGCGCATTGGTATTGATATTGAACCACTGTTTGAATTTTGGATGCGCAGCAAACTGTTCAGAAAAATCTTCATCTGCATAATCTTGATAATCAAACGGGATAAATTCTTCGTCTAATTTCTGCAAAATTTCAGGCTGAATTTTTAAAGTTTTAATGGTGTGCGCAAATTCAGCTTCGACTTTTTCAGCAAAAACTTGAGGCGTCAACGCTTTCACTAAAATCTTAATACGTGCTTTGTATTTGTTATCACGGCGACCATGTAAGTTATAAACACGCAGTACGGCTTCTAAGTAAGCAATCAGGTCTTCACGCGGCAAGAAGTCACGAATGAAACTACCAATCACTGGGGTACGACCTAAGCCTCCACCGACTTTAATTTTATAGCCAATTTCGCCCGCTTCATTTTTAACGATATACACCCCAATATCATGGAATGATGTCGCTGCACGATCAGTTTCTTCAAGTGCTGATACAGCAATCTTGAACTTACGTGGCAAGAAGGCAAATTCTGGGTGGAAGGTTGACCATTGACGGATCAATTCACACGTTGGACGTGGGTCAGCCACTTCACCAGCAACCACACCCGCATATTGGTCTGTAGTCGTGTTACGAATACAGTTACCCGAAGTTTGGATCGCATGCATTTGTACCGAAGCAAGCTCTTGAAGCATGTCTGGAACATTTTCTAGCGCAGGCCAGTTAAACTGAATATTCTGACGCGTTGAAACGTGTGCATAACCACGGTCAAACTCAGTTGCAAGTTGTGCAACTTTGCGCAATTGCGTTGAGTTCATCAAGCCATAAGGCACAGCAATACGTAACATTGGCGCATAGCGTTGTACATAGAGACCGTTTTGAAGACGTAATGGGCGGTACTCATCTTCAGTGAGTTTTCCAGCTAAATAACGTTCCGTTTGGTCACGGAACTGTGCAACACGTTCATTGATCAGTTGCTGATCGAAATCAGTATATAAATACATGGCGTACAGCTAGTAGTTTCATTATAACGGCTGACAGCATAACGAGATTTAAACTATCAACAAAATGCGTTTTTTACATATTTCATAGCTGTTTTATTGATAAGGATAAGTAGATGTGCTGTTTGTCCCTAATCCTAAAGGTTTTTTCTGATTAAAGTATTTTTTATTAGATACTTATACATTATTCAGCTAACCTCATTCAGGCTATCATATACACGCTAGCCCATCCATTGCTACTGCGTAAATTTTAAACCCAGCTTTCTGGACAAACCTCAATATTTTTATTCTTTCTTCCTCATCACTTTGCCCTTTTCAACTGACTGCACATAAAAATAGCCTGACGAATCAGGCTATTTGAAAGTTTAAAGGGCTACAGAAGATTATTTTGCATCGGGTAAGGCATACGCCACCAAAGCATCTCCCATCTTGGTACCAAATGAACCATGACCACCCGCCATAATGACCACATACTGTTTGCCATTGGCTTCATAGGTCATTGGTGTGGCTTGACCACCCGCTGGTAAACGACCTTTCCAAAGTTCATCACCATTGGTCACGTTGATGGCACGGATATAATTATCCTGCGTACCACCAACAAACATCACATTACCCGCAGTTGAGATTGAACCACCAAGCATAGGAACCCCCATTTTAAATGGTGGTAATTGAATTCCCGGTAAGCTGTCGCGGATTGTACCAATACGACGTTTCCATGCAACTTCGTGAGTATTTAAATCTACACCCGCCACAAAACCCCAAGCAGGCTGTTTACATGGCAAACCAAATGGAGACAAGAACGCACTGATCTCTACACCGTAAGGCACGCCATACATCGGTTGTACACCCGCTTCGGTGCCTGCACCTTTGGCTGTTTTCGGACGGTTTGGATCGGCTGGAATGAGTCGAGAAACAAACGGTAAACCGATTGGGTTCATCACTGCGATTTGACGATCAGGGTTAACGGACATACCGCCCCATTCAAATACACCCAAGTTGCCTGGGAAAACCAAAGTTCCATTTTCTGAAGGTGGGGTATAAATACCGTCATAGTTCAGTTTGTGGAAAGACACACGGCACATCAACTGGTCAAACATGGTTGCACCCCACATTTGCTTATCCGTCAGTTTCTCTTTTGGCGCAAGGTCAAAGTCAGAGAAAGGTTGTGTCGCAGAGTAACGCTCACCTTTGGTTTGCGGCCCACGTTTCACTGTTTGTGGTACAGGTTTTTCTGTAATTGGAACAATGGCTGCACCAGTACGACGGTCTAGAACAAAGGCATTGCCTGTTTTCGTTAACACGTAAATGGCAGGAACCATTTTGCCTGACTTATCTTTAATATCCGTCAATGTCGGTTGTGATGGTACATCCATATCCCACAAATCATGATGCGTAGTTTGGAAATTCCACACCAACTTACCTGTTGAGGCATTCAGTGCCAGCATTGAGTTAGCATAACGCTCATGCAATTCGGTACGGTTACCGCCCCAAATATCTGGCGTACCCACACCCGTTGGAATGTAAACCATATCCAAAGCCGCATCATAGGCTAATGGTGCCCATGCATTCGGTGAGTTTTGAACATACTTTTGACCTGGAGCTGGAATCGCATTTGGATCTTCGGCACCTGTGTCAAAGACCCACAACAATGCGCCGGTATTCACATCATAACCACGAATCACACCTGAAGGTTCTTCAGTTGAATAGTTATCTGTGGTTGAACCCGCAATAATAATCGTCGTGCCTGTGACCACAGGTGGAGAAGTTGGGATATAACCACCCGGATAAGGGAATGGCATATCTTTTTGTAAGTCGACTTCACCATTTTTACCAAAGTCCGTACAACGCTCACCAGTATCAGCATTGATGGCAACCAAACGACCATCATTGACAGGTAAGATTACTTTACGTGGGCACAACTCAGACGATGACTTTTTATGTTGCAAGCTGGCTTCAAAACCAACTGTATTGTTCGCATCATAATAAGACACGCCACGACAGGTTAAATGCTGAAAAGTATTGTCCGATTTCAACTTCGGATCAAAAGTCCATTTCGCCTTACCTGTCGCTGGGTCGAGGGCAACCAGTTTTTGGTGCGTGGTACAGATATACATATTGTCCCCAACTTTAATTGGGGTGACCTGATTGGTGGTTTCACCAGAGTCATTTTCTGTTTTAAAGTCACCTGTGTTATAGGTCCAAGCCACTTTTAAATCTTTAACATTCTCAGAATTAATTTGCGTTAAAGGAGAATAACGCAAACCAGACTGAGTACGACCATAAGCAGGCCAGTCGCCATCAGCAACACCCGGAATGGACTGTGCGGTTGCAGGTTGCTTGCTGCTCAGTTCACCTCGAATTTCTTGAGGGTCATTAAACACAGCAAAAATCATCACGGCAATAGTCACCGCCAGTGAACCTGTTAAAACCAGTTTTGCACTTTTTACGTTGTCAAAACCACGTGTGACAGCAGGAATGAGTAACCATAAGCCAAATAAACCAAGGATATCTAAACGTGGCGCCAAGGCAAAGAAGTCTGAACCCACTTCCCATAAGCCCCAAACCACTGTACCCAAGACCAACAACGCATAAACGATTAATGCCGTACTTTTTAATTTTTGCAGTAGAACTGCAGTCGCGATGAAGAGTAAACCTGCAATGATGTAGTACCAAGACCCACCAAGCACTGCAAGATAAATCCCTCCTATCAGCAGGACTAAACCAAAGATCACAGCAATCACAGCTGTAAAAGTTTTAAGTCCTGAACCTGAAGACGGAGTACTCATATTGACCACCTTTTTCTTAGATTCTGTTAAAAGCCCATATCGTTTCAATATCGATATGAGCACCTAGACAGTTTTTAGATTTTAAGTATCTGTCCGAACGACTTATTTCGAACAGTTTTATGCTTTGAACAACCGTAAAAAGTATTTATCAACCTTGTTGGACAAATACTTATCGATCTAGAAACTAAAATGCGGTCTGGAATTTAATTCCGCCGACCCATGCATTTTCACCATTTTTATACGCACCTACATGGCGGATATATTGGATATTGGGACGAATGGTTAACCAGTTAGCTGCATGAATACCGTAGTAAATCTCGGCATCATATTCTTCACTTTGTAAGCCACGGGCGTCGACACTGTTATTGGCAATATTCGCATCATTGACATCATCATTGATATTAATACGGGCTAGGCCAATCGCGATTTCATCTTGAGGGCGAGCATCAAAAGCACCTTTATAGACCAAACCAATGTTCTGCATGTCGCGAACCTTATTGGTATCTGAATCATGTAGTGTGAGATTCACAAAACCTGTTAAACCACGTGCAGCATCACCGTGATGTGCTGTGAGTTGCTGCTTGGCAACAACCCAGCCGCCTTGTTTATGTGAGGTTTGCTGTGGGTTTTGAATGTCTGTGGCATCTGCCGAACTGTAGTAATAACCCGCACGATATTCGCCAGGTAATTTTTCAGCCCCGAACTGAGGAGACCACACCACTTCAGCAGGAATAATGGCACCATGCGAACCATCGGTACTTAAGTTCCAGCCTTTGCCACGTTCTAAGTTTTCAGGGTTATATTCATATACCCCGACTTGTGCATATAGGTCTGGCCGAAGGTTATATTTGACTCGCGCAGCCCACTGGCTGACAGGCCAGTTGTACCACTGATCACCGACCCAGTTACCAACTTGAGAGCCACAGAGCGCAAGGTTTTGGAAATCACAGTCGAAACTGTTGAAGTCTTCACCTTCACCAAAACGACCAACTTTGATGTCTAACTTTTGATCCATGAATTTTTTCTTAATCCACAAATCAGTTAAACGCCACGTCTGTCCACGTCCCCACACTTCTTGAGTGGAACTTAAATGCCCATCTAAAGCATCGGATGTTTGAGAAAGTGAACGCCCATTGCGTTCGGTAATGGTGATTTGAGCCTCAGTATCCTGCCAGCCCAAAATCTTGTCTAAATCGAAGTGCGTACCGAATGCAAACTGGTCTGCATATTCGGTACCATGACTTGAAGAATGTGAGGCATCGAGCAACGTTGCCATTTCACCCGTATAGCCAAAGCTAAAGTCGTAGCCTTTTTGCTGCAATGCACTGCGCTGACCATTCCAGTCACCCAGCATCCAAGGGCTTTCTGCCTCAAAGGCATTTGCAGCATACACACTTTGAAAGCAGCAACTGAGGGCTAAGAGACTGAGGTTAAAACACCAACTTCTTTTACATTTATTCATAATTGGTGACCTTTCTTACAAAATTACAACTAATCGATATGATACGCTTTATTTGTATAAAAACCCATTTTATGACGTTTTATTGTTTTAAATCTATTCAAATTATCGCTATATGATATTCACAAAGAATCAAAACCAAGTGGTTTGCCTATAAATTCATATCTTATTTTTGAACGTGAAAACTTAATTGGACAAGCTAATTGTTGTTCGCTTTTTGTACTCCCCTCTTTTAAAGGTACAGAAATAACCCATGCACGATCTTTGGCTAATTGCGAATCGAGTGCTTCATCCAACTTTAATACCGGCTCAACGCAGACATCTTGCTGCTGAAAAATTGCGTTCCACGTGGCAAAATCTTGAGTTTTAATTTTGTCTTTTATTGCTTGTTTCACCACCTGACGGTCATCAGTTGCCAGAGAGGCCCCTTTTTCAGCCACAATCGGCAACTCTAAAATCTGGGCCAGCCCATGTAAAAACTGCGGCTCTAAACTCCCAATCGATAAATAACGTCCATCTTGCGTTTCATAATAGTCATAAAAAGTCGCACCATTGAGATAGCTTTGCTCAGGCCCTTGTTTTTCCTGTCCTGCTAAGCTCGCAGCTGCGGCCATGCTACTGAGCCCCACCACACAGTCGGTCATAGAAATATCAATATACTGTCCCAAACCACTCCGCTGTCTTTCAATCACTGAAGCTAAAATTCCAATCACACTATGCAAAGAGCCGCCTGCAATATCCGCAATTTGAATCCCCATTGGGGGGGGGCCACTGTGCTGTCGGCCACTATGTCCCGCAATCCCTGACAAAGCCACATAGTTGATATCGTGTCCTGCTTTATTTTGATACCCTCCTGTTTGCCCATAACCCGTAATGGAACAATAGATCAAGCCTGGATTAATTTCAGATAAGGTCTGATAGTCGAGTCCCAATCTTTGCATCACACCTGGACGGAATTGTTCAATCACAATGTCATAGTCTGAAATTTTCGATTTGATCAGTTCAATATTGGCAGGATCTTTCAAATCCAATGCCACTGCATGCTTATTTCGGTTGAGATAACTATGTGCTGTGGCCTGTCCATTGGCATAAGGTGGCATTAAACGGATCAGATCGGGGCGGGTTGGAGACTCGATGTGGATCACTTCTGCACCTAGGTCTGCTAAGTACATTGTTGCAAAGGGTCCGGGTAAAAGTGTAGAAAAATCGAGAACTTTCAATCCTTTCAACGCCATATCCATGTTTATTTTCTCTTTTTATGTTGATTTTTTAGCTATTTTAGAAATATAAAAGCAACAAAACAATGTCATGTTCAGCCATTTACCTTGATCATTTCGGCAATTTAACATGTAAAAAGGCAAAAAACTTTAGTGTAAATTGCCTAAAATACTTTTTTTAGCGTCATTTAGGTCAAACGCAAGTGAATATAAAAGAGACTGAAGGATTAAATATGAGCCGCGATACCATTAGTATCCATTTCGTCAATGCGGCTTTAACTGGCGTAAAACGTCTCGGCATGGATGTCGAAACATTACTTTCTCACGTAGGGATTGAGGCAGAACTACTGCGTCAACCTAAAGCCCGTATTTCTCCAGAACAATATACTCGCTTCGTTAAAATGTTATGGATGGTGACCCAAGACGAACATGTTGGTTTCGATAAGCAACCACGTCGTTTGGGTACATTTGCCATCATGTGTCAGCTGATTATTCATGCCAAAACCTTAGGTGATGCTTTAGAACTGTCTTCACAGTTTTATAAACTGTTTGGTGATGAGTGGTCGGTGACCTTAGAACGCGACAAGCATGAAGCTCGTCTTGTTCCTCAGATTCCGAAATCGATGGACCCAGATCACTTCATCACCGAAAGTATGCTGATGATTTGGCATGGTCTCGCATCTTGGTTGATTGAACGTCGTTTACCACTGGAACGTGTACACTTTGGTTATGAACGTCCGACTCATGCAGATGAGTATGATGCCCTATTCTTCGCACCTGTGATGCAGTTCGACATGCCGCGTACCGAAATCACTTTTGCGGCAGATTATTTGGACTTACCAATTCGTCAGAATGAAGAAACGTTAGAAGAGTTCTTAAAAGCCGCGCCTGCACAGTTGTTGGTGAAATTTAAAAACACCAACTCACTCACTTCACGTATTCGTGATGTATTGAAGAGCCAAATTGGTGAGGAAATGCCAACCCTAAATGATGTGGCTTCCATGTTGTATTTATCTCCACAAACGCTGCGTCGACGCTTAGCCGCTGAAGGTAAAAGTTACCAAGGCGTGAAAGATGCATTACGTCGTGATGCCGCGATTCACCTACTATTGAACCCAGGTTTGACTTTAGAAGATGTGGCACAACAAGTGGGCTTTAGTGAAACCAGTACCTTCCACCGTGCATTTAAAAAGTGGACTGGGGTCACACCCGGTTTATATCGCCAACTACACGGCTATCACTAATTTTCTAGTTTAACGACGGTTCGGCACATTGCTAAACCCAAGATTTCGATCTTGGGTTTTTTTATGCTCAACTCTTCAGTCTATTGGCAAAAAGACTCATCTGACCTGACCCGTTCTAGTCATTGCAACACAGCCATTAATTTGTACACTCGAAATACATAACAACTTAAAAGTCATAAAAAGGAACAGCTATGAGCGAGGCTTATATTATTGACGCCATTCGCACACCACGCGGAAAAGGAAAGAAAGATGGTTCATTGCATGAAGTGAAGCCGATTACTTTACTTACAACATTATTGAATGAACTCAAAGATCGCCATCACTTAAATACTTCTAAAGTAGACGATATTGTCTTGGGGTGTGTTACTCCAATTGCAGACCAAGGCGGTGATATTGCAAAAACTGCTGCAATTGCGGCAGGTTGGGACAATGATGTTGCTGGTGTGCAAATTAACCGTTTTTGTGCATCAGGCTTAGAAGCGGTCAACATGGCTGCGCAAAAAGTACGTTCAGGTTGGGAAGACGTAGTTGTTGCAGGTGGTGTCGAGTCGATGTCACGTATTGCAATGGGTTCAGATGGTGGGCCATGGGCATTAGACCCTGAAACAAATTTAAAATCACACTTTGTTCCGCAAGGGATTGGTGCAGATTTAATTGCAACATTGGATGGTTATACACGTTCAGATGTCGACGCATTTGCAGCAAATTCGCAACGCAAAGCAGCAGCAGCACAAGCTGCGGGTTATTTTAATCGATCAGTGGTTGCTATTAAAGACAAAGCAGGCGTGACCATTTTAGATCAAGATGAATTTATCAAACCGTCAACAACAGCAGATGGTTTAGCAAAACTCAATCCAAGTTTTGAAATGATGGGTGCAATGGGTTTTGATGCGATTGCATTACAACAATATCCAGAAGCACAAAAAATTAATCATGTGCATCATGCAGGCAATTCATCAGGTATTGTCGATGGTGCAGCGCTTGTATTACTTGCTTCCGAAAAAGCAGTCAAAGAACAAGGTTTAAAACCGCGTGCCAAAGTATTGGCGACCGCTTTGGTGGGTTCAGATCCAACCATTATGCTGACAGGGCCTGCACCTGCTGCTCGTAAAGCATTGGCAAAAGCTGGTTTAACGATTGACGATATTGATATATTTGAAGTCAATGAAGCATTTGCATCAGTGGTGATGCGTTTTATGACGGAATTAAAAGTTCCTGCTGAGAAAGTCAATGTGAATGGTGGCGCAATTGCAATGGGGCATCCATTGGGTGCGACAGGTGCGATGATTCTCGGAACTTTACTGGATGAGTTAGAGCGTCAAGGTAAAAAGCGTGGCTTGGCAACATTATGTGTGGGTGGTGGCATGGGTATTGCGACCATTATTGAGTTGGTATAACCACCTAAATTTTATTGAGCATTTGATACACAAATCAGTCATACGCAACCTGAGCAAGCCAAAGCGGCTAAAGCTTTGGTGTAGCGCAAGACAAACAAAGTGCGTAGTTCATGCTCAAGCATAGCTTTCGCCTTGCGGTACGGCAAAGATTATTAATCTTTGCCGTACCTCAGGTTTTGCGTATGACAATGGTTTTGCCTACTTTTGCCGAATGAGAAACAACGTTTCGCAAGGTAGGTCGAACCGAAGGTTAAACCCGAAATTAAAATAAATTTGGAATGACTCTGCGATGCTGAATATTCATACAATTATGCAGAAGTATACATTCCAAGTTCAAAAAATCATTTGGATAAAAACTTTATGAGCGCAATTCAATATTTAAAAAATGACGATGGCATTATTATTCTGACTTTAGATTCTCCAAACCAATCTGCAAACACCATGAATGCAGATTTCCGTGTGGCTTTGGAAAATGTTGTTTCTAAACTGAAATCTGAAACATCGATTACTGGGATTATTCTCCGTTCAGCGAAGAAAACCTTTTTTGCAGGCGGTGATTTGGATGAATTAATCCAAGCACGTTTGGAAGATGCCACACCTTTTTTTGAAATGATTCAGAAAATGAAAGCAGAGTTCCGTTATATCGAAACTTTAGGTGTTCCTGTTGTTGCAGCATTGAACGGTACGGCTTTAGGTGGTGGTTGGGAAATCGCTTTAGGGTGTCATGCACGTATTGCATTGAATGATCCTAAAACTAAATTTGGACTTCCAGAAGTAACTTTAGGTCTACTGCCAGGTGGTGGTGGTATCGTGCGCATGGTACGTCTTTTAGGTCTGCAAAATGCTTTTCCATTCTTAATGGAAGGTAAGCAGTTTGGTGTAGATAAAGCAAAATCTCTCGGCTTAATTCAAGATACTGCTGAAACAGCTGAAGAGTTGATGGATAAGGCGATTGCTTGGGTAAAAGCCAATCCGAAATCACAACAACCGTTTGATGTAAAAGGTTATAAAATTCCGGGTGGTGATCCTAAAACACCTGCGGTTGCGCAAATGCTGGCAATTGCTCCAGCGATGCTCCGTGATAAAACTAAAGGTTGCTATCCTGCACCTGAAGCGATCATGGCGGCTGCGGTTGAAGGTGCACAAGTCAATGTGGATACGGCACTAACCATTGAATCTCGTTATTTTACCTATCTTGCGACAGGTCAAATTTCAAAAAATATGATCGGTACTTTTTGGCATGGGATGAATGCCATTAAAGCAGGGGCAAGCCGTCCTAAAGATGTTGAAAAATGGCAAGCGACCAAAGTTGGTGTGCTTGGTGCAGGGATGATGGGTGCAGGCATTGCTTATTCAACAGCAATTAAAGGGGTTCCCGTTGTACTGAAAGATGTTTCTGTAGAAAATGCAGAAAAAGGTAAAGCCTATAGCCAAAAACAACTAGATAAAAAAGTATCGCAAGGTCGTATGACCGCTGAAAAACGTGATCAGGTTTTAAGTTTAATTACAGCTACAGCATCTGCGGAAGATTTAAAAGGCTGTGATTTAATTATCGAAGCGGTATTTGAAAATCAAGAACTCAAAGCGAAAGTCACCCAAGAAGCCGAAGCATTCCTTGTAGAAGGTGGTGTGATGGCTTCAAATACTTCGACATTACCAATTACTGGTTTGGCAAATGCATCGAAAGATCAAGCAAACTTCATTGGTCTGCATTTCTTTAGCCCAGTCGATAAAATGCAATTGGTTGAAATCATTAAAGGTAAAAATACCTCTGCTGAAACTTTGGCAAAAGCATATGATTATGTACAGCAAATTGGCAAAATTCCGATTGTTGTGAATGATAGCCGTGGCTTCTTCACCAGTCGTGTATTTGGTACTTTTGTTCAAGAAGGTTTACGTTTACTGCATGAAGGTGTACATCCAGCTCGTATTGAAATGGCAGCACTCAAAGCAGGTATGCCAGTTGGCCCATTAGCCATTCAAGATGAAGTTGCATTAACACTTTCTGAACATGTTGCCAATGAAACACGTAAGGCGCTTCAGGCTGAAGGTAAAGATTTACCTCGTTCAGGTGCAGATGATGTGATTCAAACCATGATTCATACTTTTGACCGTAAAGGTAAAGCTGCTGGTGCAGGTTTCTATGATTACCCGGAAGGTGGTAAAAAACATCTTTGGGAGGGTTTGAACCATTGGAAGCAAGATGTAGATATTTCTGAACAAGAAATGATAGACCGCTTCCTGTTTGTACAATCACTAGATACTTTACGTTGTTATGAAGAAAATGTTCTTGAGTCTGTAATTGACGCCAATATCGGTTCGATCTTTGGGATTGGTTTTGCGCCGTGGACAGGTGGAGCGATTCAGTTTTTAAATCAATATGGTTTAGACCAAGCTGTACAACGTGCCAATGAACTTGAAGCGAAATATGGTGCACGATTTAAAGCACCACAACGTCTGGTTGAATCAGTGCCATCGGGTCAGATTCGCTAAAACTTCCACCTTAAAAAAGGGATCTGCTGATCCCTTTTTTATGTTATCAGCACACAACAAAATTAACCTGCTGATTCAGCATCTAATTTTGACTTATTTTAGTGCATTCTTTTCAAGCCCGACACCGTTTTTTGTGTTATAAAGTTACATAGTTTTAGATTTATTTTTATTCAATTGGGCTGTTGCACATGACTGACAATACTTCTCCTGAAAAATCACCATGGGGTTGGAAAGCACTGATTATTGCTTTCATTTTAAGTGGAATTTTCTTAGGTATCTTCTACCTTGCGATTACCAATGAGCCTGACTATATGCCAAGTCAGCAAACGCAGCAAAACTCTCAGCAACATGCTTTTAAAAATGCGCCTGCAATGTCTGAAGAAGCGATGGCCAAAGCACAAGCGGATAAAGATGCGCGCGAAGCAAGAGCTCAAGCAGCTTCTGAAGATACCACAGAACATGCAACCGCTGATGAGCACGACATGAGTGCCGATGAACATGCCAAAATGTCAACTGAACATGGTCACTAATATGCTGTGACTAATAAAAAAGCCCTGATTCATCAGGGCTTTTTCATAGACGATAAACGCATATCAATATGTGGAATACCACAGTCTAAATACACCTCACCCTCTTGTACAAAACCCAAAGCCTGATAAAACGCTTGTGCATGTACTTGAGAAGACAACACTAAAAATGGACGCTGTTGCTGTTGGGCGTATGCGATCACAGCCTGCATCAAAACCTTACCTATACCCAAACCTCGATGCGACTTTAAAACAGCAACACGACCAATACTATGATTCTGTAATAGCCTTGCCGTGGCAATCGCTTGATCTTGTTCATAGACGACAAAATGAACTGCAATTTCATCTTGCTCATCCCATTCATCTTTAGCAGCAATGCTTTGCTCTTGAATAAAGACCTGCTCACGAATCATTTTCGCAGCCTGTTGCAACTCATCCCATGTTCCGTGTGTAATTCTCAAACTTGGCATTTTCATTTCCCTATAAATCATCTCTGTATTGATCATTGCAGTAACAGTGATGTTCCGATCAGCACTTACACCCTACACCTTGCTGATCCCATTGATCATTCAACAACAGTTCCAGTGAATGCTTTTGAATGCCATACATCTCTTTCAAGGCTTGAATTTGTGCCAAGACAGCAACATCGGGCGCTTGATAATCCCTACGCTTGGTTGCCAAAATCATTTTATTCTTACTGGTATGCTCAAGTGCCACAAACTCAAACACTTTGGTTTCATAGCCATAGGCTTTGAGTAATAAGGCACGAATAGTATCGGTCAGCATTTCAGCTTGCTGACCTGCATGAATGCCAAATTGCAACATGGGTTGTAATACAAGCGGAGCTTTCAACTGTGGACGTAATTCTTTATGACAACACGGCGCACACATGATCATTTCGGCATTTAAACGAATGCCCGTATGAATCGCAAAGTCAGTCGCTACATCGCACGCATGCAGCGCAATCATCACATCGAGACGTTCAGGTTGGTACGTCCGAACATCACCCTGAAAAAAATCAAGTTGTTGAAAATCCGACTTGTTCGCAACCTCCTGACAAAATTCCACCATCTTGCTGTTGAGCTCAACCCCAGTCACAAAAGGATTCAGATCTTGCTTTAGCAAATAATCATACAAAGCAAAAGTTAAGTAGCCTTTTCCAGAGCCAAAATCGACCACACGTAGTTGTTCAGGCAGTTGAATATGACTTAAAGCTCCTGAGAAAATTTCAACAAATTTATTAATCTGTTTCCACTTACGCGCCATACTAGGAATGATGTGCGCTTTTGCATCGGTAATGCCAAGCGGCTGTAAGAAATAACTGTCTTGATCGACAAAACGCTGCTTGATTCGATCATGTCCTTGCTGCTCTGCTACTTTAGCCTGCGTTTTATTTTTACTTTGGGTCAGCATGGCTTTCTTCTTGTTCTTTTTCAGTTGAAACTCTTGTTCAGTCGTCATCAAATTGGCTTGTTTACACTGTGCCAAAAGTTCAGTCACCGTTTCAAGTGCCAGATCTAAGGAATAGTTTTTAGTGACATCTTGAGTTTTATAACGATATAAACAACTCAATACTGACTGACCTTGCACAGTCACTACCCGAAATGTCATTTTTTCTAATTGTTGCATTTCCCCCTGATACTGGCTCAAAATCATCCGATCGAAACATTGAGATTCAAGCGCTTGCTGAAAGGCTTGAAGGAATTGCTGCTCTTGTACAGAGGAAGACACCGAAGTGGTCATAATAGAAACCAGAAAAAGAATTGCGATTAAATTTTAAAGCGTCTTACGCTAAATGCAAATTTGAATTACGATACAGTTGTATATTTTATAAAAACAAGCACGATTGCCTATGAACGCTCATCCAGTTGCAAACTACGATCCTGTCGAAGAACGAATCAATTTCATTAGCCATGCTATTGGTGCAGCTCTTGCACTCATAGCAGGAATATTATTGATTATCAAAGGGTCTTACTTAGAAACAGCGCAATGGATCGGGCTGTGGGTCTATGCTTTGAGTCTATTTTTATTGTTCGCCGCATCAAGCTTATATCATTTTGCCGAATCACCTGAGCGTCGAGGCTGGTATAAAAAATTAGATCACACCGCCATTTATTATCTAATTGCGGGCACCTATACCCCATTTTTGTCTATCGCACTACCCACACAAAAAGCACATTACCTGCTCATTGCACTTTGGGTGATTGCACTCATTGGCACACTATTCAAGTTAGTTTTCATCCATCGCTTTGAAAAAATCTCACTGATTGCCTATCTACTTATGGGATGGATGGCTGTGTTGGTTATGGATGATATGCAACGCTTTTTATCTAAACAAGCACTCACTTTTTTAATCATTGGTGGACTTTCCTACACCATCGGTGCATTGTTTTATGCGCTAAAAAAGGTAAGATACACTCACGCTATCTGGCATATTTTTGTATTGATCGGTGCAGGATCACATTTCTTGTCTATCTATCTTTACGTGATATAACCCGCGCACACTACATTTTTTAGTAACCCTAATTCCGTAGTCTGCCCGAGGAACATTCGTATTTTTTTAAAAAATTACGCCTTTTTTAAAAAGATGACGCTTTTAAAACTCAGTTCGACTATTTTTTAAGTGTAAGGTCTACCATGGCGTCATTAAATACTGCTGTTGCAGAACAACAGCAGCCTGTAAACTCAAAATTTCGCGTACTTACAGCCAGTCTCGTAGGTACCACAATCGAATTCTTCGATTTTTATATTTATGCGACTGCTGCAGTCATCATTTTTCCATATTTGTTCTTTCCAGCAAGTACCGATCCGATGACCGCTACAATTCAGTCATTAGCAACCTTCGCGATTGCCTTTATTGCACGCCCGATTGGTGCTGCACTGTTTGGACATTTAGGTGATCGTATTGGTCGAAAAGCCACCTTAGTTGCCGCATTGCTAACCATGGGGCTTTCAACCGTATGTATTGGCTTGCTACCAACCTATGCACAAATTGGAATTGTTGCACCATTACTGCTTGCACTCTGTCGTTTAGGTCAAGGCCTCGGCTTAGGTGGTGAATGGTCAGGTGCGGTCTTGCTTGCCACAGAAAATGCACCTGAAGGTAAACGTGCTTGGTATGGTATGTTTCCACAGTTAGGTGCACCGATTGGCTTTATCTTGGCAACGGGTTCGTTCTTGACACTCGGTCATTTCATGTCTGAAGAAACATTCATGACATGGGGTTGGCGTATTCCATTTATATCAAGTGCGCTACTGGTGATTATAGGACTGTGGATTCGTTTACAACTCCATGAAACTCCTGCGTTCCAGAAAGTTTTAGACAAGCAAAAAGAAGTTAATATTCCATTTAAAGAAGTAATCACCAAACACTGGGGTATGCTGATTTTAGGCACTATTGCTGCCATCTGTACCTTTGTTGTGTTCTACCTCACGACGGTCTTTGCTTTACAGTGGGGCACCAAACAACTGGGTTACACTCGTGAACAGTTTTTACAACTTCAATTGGTCGCAACACTCTGCTTTGCTGCGTTCATCCCTTTATCTGCAGTATTTGCAGAAAAGTTTGGTCGTAAAACAACGTCTATTGCTGTATGTATTGCTGCGGCATTGTTTGGTTTAGTGTTTTCCAGCATGTTGGAATCAGGCAATACCTTTGTTGTATTCTTATTCCTATGTATTGGTTTATCTATCATGGGTTTAACCTATGGGCCAATTGGTACCGTGCTCTCTGAAATTTTTCCAATATCGGTTCGCTATACAGGTTCAGCACTGACCTTTAACCTTGCTGGCATCTTTGGTGCTTCATTTGCGCCATTAATTGCAACAAAACTTGCAACCACTTATGGCCTACATGCTGTAGGTTACTACCTCACAGCTGCATCCCTTCTGTCTTTATGTGCATTCTTAATGATCCGTGAGACCAAGAATGATGATGTAAACAATCAAATTTGACCCTAAGTTTGATATTTGAAACCAGCACACAGATGCTGGTTTTTTTATACCAATGCTTTAACAAACGCTACAAAAACCACCTTTAAAATTGCGCATATAACTTCAAAAATAAAGGTGAATACTGATGAATAGGACACAGAAATGGATGAAAAAATAGAACAACTCACCAATGAACAACTCCTCGACGTCATCGTATTAGTTGAAGAAAACAAAATCATTCAAGCCATCCAATACATCGCAACACACACGGCTTTTCAATACGACGATGCCCAAGAAATCGTCACGGAGCTCACAAAACGTCATGATGCAGCACTAAAAAGTATGTATAACCACGAGCAACTTTACTCAGAAGATATCTCAACTGCAGAGTTAACAATAAATCGTCTTACTCCTCCGAAATTAACTCTCAAAGAAGATCAAACCCTGCAAAAATCACAACATAAAGATGTGAATAATAGTGACGTAACCCGAACACAAGGTATTCAAGCCTTACAGCCCAAAAACCACAAGCTGTGGATGATCTTGGCTGTGGTCATTTTGGTTTTAAGCTTTATTTTTTATTGGTTCTAGCTGAGCTTTAGATTAGCTCAATGATATCAATGGTCGGTGGGACCCGGAAGCGAAACGGTACACCCACCATACCTGTACCCACCGTAACAAACACATCTGCGTGTTCATGACGGTACAGGCCTTTCTTGTGCCCCAAGATCGACACCTTTTTCATCACACAATCCGTTAACCACGGCAGTTCAACTTGGCCGCCATGCGTATGACCTGACAACATTAAAGGACGTGTTGGTAAAGAAGGCACCATATCGACCGTGTCAGGATTGTGCGATAAAATGACCCATGGCTTGTCCTGCGGTAAATGTGGCATAAAACGCATATCTGCCTTACCTGCCCACAAGTCACCGACCCCGATTAAGCGAAACTCATCAAATTCAACAATCTGCCCCTCTATATCAATGACATTGTTGACCTTCAAAGCATGTCTTAACAGGTTTTGAATCGGGGGACCTGGATACTGTTCATCATGGTTACCATTGACCGAATAGACGGGTGCATTAATTTCGCGTAGTACCTCTAACTCTTCCGCCAGTGTATTTTCAGGTTCATAGGTCCAGTCTCCAGCAATCACCACCAAATCAGGCTTTTGTTCATTCAGCCGTTTAACAATGGTTTTTAACTGACGTTCATGACCTGAAAACAAACCAATATGTAAATCGGCAACCAAAGCAATACGAACAGGTTTGAGTAATTTATAGTCCTCTTGGATTTGATACTGCATGGTTTTAACATGGACAAAATGCGGCTCAATAAAACGTGCATAACACAATAAGCCACTCACTAAAAAGACAAAAATTGCTTCATGCCATGAGTAATAACCTTGGATACCTGCGTATAAACTAAAGAAAAATAAAGGAATCAGTAAATAAGACAAATAAAAAGCCAATAAATGCACAAAGGCTTTAAACGGATGAATCGTCTCCGTATTGGTTTGACTGATCCATGCTTGATACACTGCCCAACCGGCAAGCAAGGCCATCGCAATATAAAAATAGAACACGACGGATTGTGTATTTAGCATAGACATTTACTCACAAACAGTTCATCAAGAACACATAATCTTCTGTTTATCTTTTCACAGCTCAGAATTATACTCAAACCAAATTTATAGACTTTATGACGATGGAAAAACCACACAGCGCAGTGAAGCGCGCTCTACCCCGCTCAACGTCGACTCAGCAAGGTGCTAAACTACTTTTACTCAGCTGTATGGTGATCTCTGTTCCTGCCTGTAATACTTTGCCCAAACAGATTCCGCAGCCTCAAGTTTATGCTTTTGATCAAGCCACGGACCAAACCAGCTTAGCCAAAATTGTACTACCACTCCGTGAGCAAAATCCGGGATTGACAGGTTTCCATATTCTCTATAACTCACTCGAAGCATTAGCAGCGCGCATCCATCTCATTGATAAAGCAGAAAAGACTTTAGATCTACAATATTATATTTGGGATAATGACCGTATCGGCGCACTGGCACTTTATTCAATATTGAAAGCGGCAGACCGTGGGGTCAAGGTTCGGTTACTGATTGATGACAACAATGCCAAGAAAATGGAAGGCATTTACCTCGCACTCGACCAACACACCAACATTGACATCAAACTGTATAATCCCTATCGCTTCCGCCACTATCGCGCGATGGATATGATGCTCAATCTCAAACGCATTAACCGTCGTATGCATAACAAAAGTTTTATTGCTGATAACCAAATCGCGCTGATTGGTGGTCGTAATATGAGTAACCAATATTATAATGTCAGCGACAATTACCAGTTTTCCGATGTAGATGTCATGCTTGTAGGTTCGGCAGCAGATGAAATTGTGCATTCTTTCGATGAATACTGGAATGACGATTATGCCTTTCCAGTGCGTCAAATTGTCAACGCCAACCATTACAGCTTGCGTTATGAAGGTTTAAAAACCCAGTTAGCGCAGCACTATCAGGAAGTGACCGTCCAAAATTATCTCGATCTGGCCAATCGTTCGCAAGCCTTTGAACACTGGTTAAATGATAGTATCCAATTCGATTGGGTCAAAGCCGAAGTGGTGAAAGACTCACCGAGTAAAATCAAATCACGGGCAAAAAAAGAAGAACATTTAAACTTCCAGTTGCAAACCCATTTAGAAAAGCCAATGGAAAGCATCGACATTATTTCAGCCTATTTTGTACCTGAACGTAAAGGCAAAAAACATCTGACTAACCTAGCACAGAGTGACATTCAAGTCCGCGTATTGACCAACTCATTTAAAGCCAATGATGTACCGTTGGTGCATGCTTTCTATGGAAAATATCGTGAAGACTTGCTGGAAAGCGGTGTTCAACTCTATGAGTTTTTAGCCACGCCTGCAGCCGAAGCCCTAAACGAAAACAATGAAGAAATTTCGAAAAAAGCCAAAGTCAGCATCAAAGGATTAAGCCGCTCGAGTCTGCATGCCAAACTCATGGCCATTGATGAGAAACAGGTTTTTATTGGTTCATTTAATTTTGATCCCCGCTCTGCCAACTTAAATACAGAAATTGGGGTTTTACTGAACAGTCCGCCGCTGGCCAAAGCAGTACACTACACCATGGACCAAAACCTCAGTAAATATGCCTATAAGCTGGTTTTAGATGCAAATAAAAACATTAACTGGCAAATCAAACAAGCTGATGGTTCTACCAAAACCTATACCACTGAACCCAAAATGAATTGGTTCAAACGTGCTGGTCTCAAAGTCGTCTCTTGGCTACCAATTGAAGGCTTTATGTAAGCCTTCAACTTCCCATCGCGCTCGCTTGAGGTTTCAATACCTTTTGGTGTAAGTCAGCCAAGCCTTGCACCATTTTTTGTTGGACCAGTGCCGTTAAACTCTCAACCGTATGTCCTGCGGTACAAATGGCTGGCAGCGCAACTAAATGTGCCGTGACTTTTGGCATTTCTAGTACTTTTTTAACATGCTCGGCAAAACTAATGTTACCGATAAACGGAGAGACTTGGTCAAGTTCGCCCTGTTGATTCACATAGCAAAGCAAACAAATTTGCACATCACGCTGAGCCTCAATTGCTGCGCCTAAAATACGTCCATGGACCTTTTTCACTTTAGAACCATCGGTGGTGGTCGCTTCTGGGAAAAACAACACAGGAATATCTTGTTTTAAAAACGCTGTAATTTGCTCTCGAATTTTGATGGAATCGCCTGAACCACGTTGAATAAACAAGGTTCCACCACTTTTTGCCAGCTTGCCAAACACAGGCCATTTTTCAATTTCAGCCTTGGCCAAAAAGAAAACTCGTGCGCCTGAGCCTAAAACCGCGACATCTAACCATGAAATATGATTGCTGACCCAAAGTGCAGGCTTACGCGGAATATCCCCGTGGACATGCACATCAATGTTAAACACCTTGCACAGTCGACGGCAAAAATACTGCACGTAACGTGTATTTTGTGGATTGTTAATGTCTTTATACAAGCCATGTCGATAGACCAAATAAAACCCTTCGAACACAGCGCCAAGCCCTGAAGCCAGCTTTTTGCCATACAGAAAAAGCTTAGAGACACCTTTTATTGATGTTGTTTTTATTTCAGTATTTGATTGCATAGACGGTTCACTTGGCACAGCTTCATTCAACATTTAATCATTGATTTCGACTCATTCTATACTGATCTTGAGTAACTTGCATTGATCATAAAAACCGAAGGACCAGATGATTATTTTCAATTTTAATCGTTTAAACAAATTAATTAAAATAAATCAATCGAAATAACGAAACATAGTATGTATATGAACGATCAAATGAATCCTCCAGCTCCGCCGTTAAATCCTGTTCAGGCACTGAAATTTATTATAGGACTCAGTATTTTATACTTTGGCACCTTACTGCTTTTGGTTCAATTATTTCGCTCAATGTAAGGCAAAGGTATAACTATTTCGCTCAATATTAATAAATTCATCTACACTAGAGTTTTCAATGTGAGATCGAATTTAGTGGAATATTTTGAGCAGAAGCAAGGTGGCGAAAAAACCATTTTAGTCAGTGTTGCCATTCATATTCTAGAAGACCTTGATGCAGAAGAATTTCGTTTGCTTGCTAAGTCGGCAGGTGCAGAAATTCTGGAGCATATTCACGCTCAAAGATTCAAACCCGATGCTAAATATTTCATTGGTTCAGGCAAAGCAGAAGAAATTGCTGCTCGTGTTGAGGAACTTGAAGCCACGCTGGTGATTATTGACCATGCCCTGACACCCAGTCAGGAACGTAATCTGAGTCGCATTATCAAGTGCTGCGTTATTGACCGTACACGCCTTATTCTAGATATCTTTGCACAACGTGCCCGTACCCATGAAGGGAAACTTCAAGTCGAATTGGCTCAACTCGATCACTTGTCTTCTCGACTGGTCGGTACAGGCATTAGCCTCGATAGCCAAAAAGGCGGGATTGGACTCCGTGGTCCAGGTGAAACGCAACTCGAAACTGACCGCCGTTTACTCCGTGTCCGGGTTGGACAACTTAAAGATAAATTAGAAAAAGTCCGTCAGACCCGTATCCAAGGGCGTGCCGCACGTCAAAAAGCTGCCATTCCAACCGTTTCTTTGGTTGGTTATACCAATGCGGGTAAATCAACCCTGTTTAACACCCTTGCCAAATCTGATGTTTATGCCGCAGATCAGCTATTTGCAACCTTAGATCCAACCTTAAGACGTTTGGAATGGGATGGTATTGGTCCGCTGGTTCTAGCCGACACGGTTGGTTTTGTGCGTAATCTTGCGCATGCTTTAGTGGAATCGTTTAAAGCGACGCTAGAGGAAACATTAGAAGCCAGTTTGCTGTTGCATGTGATTGACTCGAGCAGTCCTGACCATATGGAACAAATTGAAGCTGTTGAAAAAGTGCTCAAAGAAATTGGCGCAGATATTCCAATTCTACGGGTGTATAACAAGATCGATCAAAGTGGCGAACAAGCCAAAATCATTTACGCTGAACCCAATGTACCTGAGCGTGTCTATGTCTCAGCACATACAGGCGAAGGATTTGATCTACTACGCCAATCGGTACAAGAGTGTTTGATGGGTCAAATTCAAAACTTTGACGTCTTACTCAAACCTGCCTATGGCAAATTACGTAATCAACTGTACGCCCTAAATGTGATTCAATCTGAAAATTATGATGATGAGGGCAACCTACACCTACAAGTGTATATTGCACCACATAAACTTGAACAATTGATTAAACAAGCACATTTACCGATTGATGAAATTTTAGGTTTGAAAGCAAAACAATTTCATCGTGAACTCGAAGAATTTGAAATCAAAAGCTAAATCGGTTAAAACGTGATAAGTAAAATTTTAATGACAGAACAAAATGGAATGGATAAAAACTGTTGATTGGAAAGCATGGATCGGCACGGTTGCCCTGATCATCATCTTTCGTGAAGCGGCTGTATGGATCACTGGACGTTTTGGACATCCTGAACTGGGCAATTTAATTGGACTGATTAGTTTATTAATCGTCCTTTTGGGTTGGAGAAAATTTCATAAAATTCCAGCACGTTTGGTCGATACCAACAATAAAATCATGAAAGAAAGTGCCTTTGCTTTTCTACCTATCAGTGCAGGCTCCCTGCTGATGATGACGCATTTAGGCAGTGAAATCCCAATGTTTTTGGTGGTGCTATTTGTCAGCACACTAATTCCACTGTGGGTTTACGCAAAAATGTCTAAGAAATGGCTTTAGGAGTGTGCACATGATTCCCATTATTTTCGGTTTTTTCCTAACCCTCGTTGCCTATTTACTGGCAAAGCCACTCAACAAAAAACTGCCACAAATTCCCGTGATTGTTTTTGGCATGTGCTTTGTGATTGCCCTGCTGTTGTTGTTAAACATTCCGTATGAGCAATATATGGCACAGGTAAATCCAGTGTTTAACCATCTGCTCGGTTATGTCACAGTCGCATTGGCTATTCCATTGGCTGCAATGCGCTATGACGACCTCCCCCTCAAAGCCGTGGTGGGTATCTTGGTCTTTGCCAGTATCAGTGCGGTCGGACTACCGATGGGACTGGCTTATCTACTACATTTGTCCGATCCTACCATTATGGCATTTGCCACACGCGCAGTCACAACGCCTATCGCAATTAACATTGCAACACTGCTGCAAGCCCCTGTGAGTCTGGCTATTTTAATCGTGATTTTATCTGGTGTGATTGGTGCTGCATTTTCACCACTGATCCTCAAACACATTAATGATGAACGAGCATCGGGCTTAGCGCTAGGTCTTGCAGCTCATGCCATCGGTACAGCTCAAGCATGGCAACGGGGAAGTATTGCTGGACGTTATGCAGCCTTTGGAATGGCTGTCAATGCGGTATTTACAGCAATCTGGTTACCGTTGTTTATTCTATACTTGCAAAAAATGTGATATGTTCCTCACATAAACAATTGTATTGTTTAAAAAATCGACTTAAGATGAGTTTGTCGTTGATTAAATGATAAAAGGATTTTGTTCATGAGCAAATTGACACTTGCAATCGCATTCGCTACAACCGTTATAGGTAGTACAGCTTTCGCTGAAGATATTAGCGGCACTTGGAAAAATATTGATGACAAAACTGGGTCGTCAAAAGCCATCCTTGAGATTCGCCAAGAATCAAATGGGACATATACCGCTAAGATCGTTAAAGTGACGCCTCGTCCGGGTTACACACCAAAAGAAACGTGTATTAATTGCCCTGCGCCGTATACCAATAAGCCTATTTTAGGCATGGATGTGATGAAAGGTTTGAAACACAGCGGTGATACCAATTACACGGGTGGAAAAATCATTGATCCACTGTCTGGTAATATTTATAGCTGTAAAGCAAAACTCAGTTCGAATGGCAAACGCTTAACCTTGCGAGGATACGTGGGCATATCTGCTCTAGGTCGTAGTCAAACGTGGATTCGAGAATAATCTAGGTTCTATTACTGAACAGACTTGGTCTACGCAATTACTTGATCGATTCATTTTAGATTTTGTAGACCACCACTGAGTCACTCATACATTGCTTCAAACTTAGTCTGATTGTTTCAAATTCAATGAATAAAAGAGTTTCAGCTAAGCATGTATGATTTTTCAATTTTTAAAGGCAACTGCCTAATTCATATCTAAACACAAAACAGTTTGCCTTGTGCAAACTGTTTATTTTTCTGTGTCTTGGATATCTTTTTGTGAAACTATAGAGAACCTTATATGAAAAGTAAGTTTTTTATCGCGGGATTAACATTGTCCATGCTTTGCGGGGGAGCATTTGCACAGGACTTAACAGGGACATGGCAACAAATTGATGATAAGTCAGGCTCGCCAAAAGCCATTATCGAAATTCGTAAAGAATCGAATAATACTTACACTGGAAAAATTGTAAAAATTACACCACGCCCAGGTTATACGCCAAAAGAAACTTGTGTGAATTGCCCTACGCCATATACCAATAAACCAATTTTAGGTATGGACATTATTAAAGGCTTAAAGCATGTCGACGGCACCAATAACTATGAAAAAGGTCGTGTGATTGATCCGCTGTCTGGCAAACTTTATGATGCGAAAATGAAACTGAATGCCACAGGAAAACGTCTTTCGCTACGTGCATACATCGGTGTTTCTGCTTTAGGTCGTAACCAAACCTGGTTAAGAATCGACTAAGAATAAAAAAGCCACGAACTTCGTGGCTTTTTAATGCATGTGCTATTGAACTGGATTATCAACGGCAAATAAGGTCTCATCTTCTAAACGGTAGGCCATTAATTGATGCCCCCAAACACAACCGCCATCTACATTTTGAATCGAGTCTGAAATGGTTTTGCCTTGTAAAGCTGCCCAGTGACCAAACACAACTTTATGGGTTTGCGCTGCTTGTGAAGCAAATTCAAACCATGGTTTGAAGCCTTCAGGCATCGGGTCGTTGAGCGAGTCTTTAAAACTAAACTCCAAACGCCCAGCACTATCGGTTAAACGCATACGAGTCAAATAATTTACGATACAACGTAAACGCGCATGCCCCGTCAGTTCATCCGACCATAAGGTGGGCTCTTTGCCATACATTTCTTTTAAAAAGGCATCGACAACATCAAAATCATCCGCTGCAATGACCGCCTCAACTTCTGCGGCTAAAGCAGCAGTTTGTTCTGCTGTCCAATTGGTTGGAATGCCTGCATGCGTCAGAATCGTCTTTGCGTTTGGGAACACACACAAAGGTTGTTTACGTAGCCAATCAATCAAATCATCACTATCAATCGCATCAATTACATCACGAATGTTATCTTTGTCTTTAATTGCTTTAATGCCACGTGCAGCCGCCAGCAAAGTTAAATCATGATTGCCTAAAACTGTTGCAGCCGAATTACGCTCTACTAATTTTTTAATAAAGCGTAAAGCACCCAATGAGTTTTCACCACGGGCAACCAAATCCCCTGCAAACCAAATAAAATCTTGGTCAGGATCAAACTGTATGGTCTTTAACAAGGCTTTTAGTGCTTCAAAACAACCCTGCACATCACCAATGACATAATTGTATCGAATCTCTGCACCTGTCACCTTAAGCCACCATTTGATCTGCTAATGCCACAAATTGAGCCAGTGTTAAAGTCTCTGGACGCGCCATCGGATCAACACCTGCTTGTTCAAAACCATCTTCAACCAACATGCCTTTTAAGCTATTACGCAAAGTTTTACGGCGCTGAGTAAAGACGTGCGAGACCAAACGTGCCAAGGCTTTTTCATTTTTTGCCACAATAGGCTTAACCGCATATGGCTCCAAACGGAACACCGCAGAAGTTACTTTTGGTGGCGGGTTAAATGAACCCGGTGGTACTTCAAACAAGAACGTAGGTTTACAGAAATACTGAATCATCACCGACAAACGACCATATTCTTTGCTATTTGGAGAAGCCGTAATACGGTCAACCACTTCTTTTTGTAGCATAAAGTGCATGTCTTTAACTTTGTCACCAAACTCCAAGAGGTGAAACAAAAGTGGCGTCGAAATGTTATACGGCAAATTACCCACAACCCGTAAAGGACGACCATCTTCAAATAAATTAGTGAAGTCGTACTTCAGTGCATCAGTTTCAATAATGGTTAAACGTTCAGGATGTGGCACACGCCCTGGCAAACCTGCCGCCAAATCACGGTCTAATTCGACAACCGTAAGTGCGTCACACTCACCAATCAACGGAGAGGTTAAGGCTGCCAAACCTGGGCCAATTTCTACAATGTTATCACCTGAACGTGGTGCAACTGAACGTACAATCTTGGCAATCACACGTTGGTCATGTAAGAAGTTTTGCCCAAAACGCTTCCGCGTATGGTGCCCTTCATCTTTAGGGTTTAAGGCATTAATTTGATACATAAAATTTTCCAACGTGAGTTAATCACTGAACATTAGTGACGAGCTAATTCTAACGCTAAATCAACAGCGACCTGTAAGCTTGAGCTTTTCGCAAGACCTGTGCCTGCGAGGGAGAGAGCTGTGCCATGATCGACTGAGGTACGAATAAACGGCAAGCCCAAAGTAATATTAATGGCTTCACCAAACCCTTGCGATTTTAACACAGGTAAGCCCTGATCGTGATACATCGCCAAAACAGCATCGGCATCTTTTAAGTTTTCTGGGGTGAATAAGGTATCGGCAGGTAGGCTCAGGCTCATATTTATGCCTTGAGCACGGTAGCTTTCCAGCACAGGGTTAATCACCTCAATTTCTTCAATACCCAAATAACCATCCTCCCCTGCATGTGGGTTTAAGCCACATACTAAAATATGTGGATGCTCTTTTTTAAATTTGCTTTTTAAGTCCTGAATTAAAATATCAATGACTTGATGCAGTCGCTCTTTGGTAATCGCATCGGGTACAGCTCTTAATGGCAAATGTGTAGTAGCCAGCGCGACACGCAACGTCTTGGTTGCGAGCATCATCACCACACGTTCAACACCAGCAAACTCTTGGTAATACTCGGTATGCCCACTAAAGTGAATCCCAGCATCATTGATGACTGACTTTTGTACAGGAGCAGTTGCAACACCTACACTTTTACCTGACATGGCATAATCGGCCGAACGTCGTAGCTGCTCTAAGACATAAGGTGCATTTTGAGAATTGAGCTTACCCATTACAACAGCTTCACTTAAAGGCACATGTTCAACATAAAGTTGCCCCTGAGTTGATGATGCTTCTTGCCCTGAATATTCAATCAGTTCAATGTCTAATCCCAAACATGCTGCACGTGTACGTAGCAAGTTCATATCACCAAGGACCACAATCGGACGCTCATCTATACGAGCAGCAAGGCTTAAACAAATATCTGGACCAATCCCAGCAGGTTCACCACTGGTGACATATAAAGGCAGCATGATCAACTCAAGTAAAATGCGTTTTGACTATTATACAACGTCTCACCCAGTATCTCCGCATTCACCGTACTCAACTTGAACCTATTCTTTTATATTTAAATCCTCACTTATCCTGTTTTCACATCCCATCGACTTTCAAAGAAAAAATAAAGCCTCAAACATATAAAACATGAGCAAAGAAATTACGAGTCGTAACTCCTGCAATATCCGTTATTTTAAAATGGTTCTATGGTGATGATTCCGCATTTCATTCAGTGAAGTCATAAAGTTCAATATCGCTGTTTCCTCATTTTTTTAAAGTTTGAACTCTTTTGTGGTTTTTTAAAAAGAATAAACTTTGATCTCTTCCTTTATGTAGGGAAATACCTTAAAATACGGCTCTTGAAATTTTATATTTTCATTTGTGATTCTGAGCAACTTCGTTTAGAATCGCGTCTCCTTTTGTTTGGACAGATTCCATAGTCCAAACCAACTATAATAGGTAGTGGTTTAATGAAA